>TARA_B110000858_G_scaffold101369_1_pt1 | contig 10870 bp, 12 predicted proteins | sample TARA_B110000858 | Tara Oceans TARA_B110000858 (sample SAMEA4398247) | marine metagenome | biome: Polar Biome; feature: [SRF] surface water layer (ENVO:00010504); material: water (ENVO:00002006), including particulate matter (ENVO:01000060) such as... | depth 5 m | reverse complement strand
TCATCTCAACTGCACGCAAGTTAAACGACTTCGTCAACGAGAAGTAACAAATATTAAGTTTTATGGTCTTTTCTTCAAAAAAAGGCCCTCTGGTTATATAAATAACCTTGTAGCGCTCATTAGAGGCTACATATATTAATCTTCGCTTAATCCAAAGGAGGAACTAGATATGACAATCTACGAAGAACCATTCGGGCATTTTGCCCCATTCAGTGTCGGGTTTGATGAAATGTTCAAACGACTCGATCACATCCACAACCAACCTAACGGTAACTACCCACCTTATAACATTGTTAAAAAGGATGAGGATAATTACGTTATAGAAATTGCAGTGGCAGGTTTCAATAAGAAAGACTTTAACATCTCTCTTGAGAAATCATCTCTTACTGTGAAAGCCGACAAGCAAGCTCAAGAAGACAAGGAATTCCTACACCAAGGAATTGCAGGACGTAGTTTTCTTAGAACATTCGCTTTAGCGGATCACGTAAAAGTGAAAGGTGCAGAGTATATCAACGGGATTCTTTCCGTCTCTCTATTGAGAGAAATTCCAGAAGAATTAAAGCCCGTGGAAATCAAAGTTAAATAGACCCCTCTGTTGACTATTGAACTCTAAACCAGTATAATATGTGCTGAGAGGACATGCCATGCATTGTAGTATCCAAATTGGACAATTAATTCGCAAATTGCGATCGATCAATCTGGCATGTCTTTTCACTTTTATAAATAAGTCTACAATACAGGAGACTAAAATGAATCTTAATGAATTAAGAGAACAACTAACTATCGACGAGGGAAAAATCCTCGAAGTATATCTTGACCATCTTGGTCTGCCTACTGTTGGCATTGGACATCTTGTCCTTGATGCTGATCCAGAAAGTGGACAAGCTGTCGGCACCCCTATTACAGAAGAAAGATGTGTAGAGCTATTCGAGAAAGACGTTGAAGGTGTTATTAAGGATTGCAAAATCTTACATCCAGCATGGGACGGATATCCAGAAGAAGTTAAGCAAGTAGTTGCTAACATGATGTTTAACATGGGACGTACAAGACTCTCAGGTTTCAAGAAGCACGTTGCAGCATTGCAGAGTGGGGATTGGAAAACAGCTGCAGTTGAAGGCAGAGATAGTAAGTGGTATCGACAAGTAACAAATCGAGCTGAAAGGCTTATGGCGAGGATAGAGAATGTCTAAACTTAAAGACGACCTAGGCCTTCTTGACGCATTGTCAAAGAGGTACGAAGGCGAGATAGCAGTAGCACAGGCAAACATTAAAGTGTATATGTCTAACCCAGCAGGTATTGGAGAACATCCAGATGTCGTTGGTGCTATTGATATGGAAATTGAAAAGATGGCTACAGCAGATGAAAAACTGCAAGCAGTCAGAGGTCTTTTCGGTGTTGACCTCACACCTACATTATTGAACGGATAACTTATGCTTAAGTGGCTCAACGGTGACGTTGGATCAAAAGGCAGAATAGGTATCACTTGTGGTTGTTTTGACTTGCTTCATGCAGGTCATGCTACCATGTTAGCAGAAGCTAAACAGCATTGTGATTATCTTATAGTAGCACTGCAAGACGACCCATCTATAGACCGTCCAGAAAAAAACAAACCAATTCAATCTATATTCGAAAGACAGCTACAGCTAGCTGCAATCAGATTTGTGGATGACATTATTGTATATAACACCGAGGCGGATTTGCTAGATGTGTTGAAGTCACTCCCAATAGATCTACGAATAATAGGATCCGACTACGTAGATAAAGACTTCACAGGCAAGCAGTACTGTGTTGACAATGATATCGATATAGTGTATAATAGTCGGGACCACTCATTCAGTACCTCGGATCTTAGGAAACGCGTTACACTAGCGAGACATGACAAATAATGAAGTTCTACACGAATATATACACACATGGCAATCAGATACTTGAACGCTATATCGAAGACGGAGAACGTAAGCAACGCAAGGTTGATTACGAACCTACTCTTTACGTAAACTCAACTAAGCAATCGCCATACAAGACTATTCATGGCAAGCAAGTTGAGCCTAGACGATTCGATTCTATTCGTGGTGCAAGAAACTTCATACAAGAGCATGGTAAGATAACTAACTCTCCTGTGTATGGAATGCAACAGTTTGCATACGCATACATTAACGAAGAGTATCCCGAACGTAAGTTCGATGTAGCTCAGCTCAATGTATTCAACTTCGACATTGAGACTGTGTCTGATGATGGGTTTCCTAACATCAAGACAGCCAACAAAGAAATATTATCTATAGCTATTAAACAGGGTGACAGATCTATTGTGATGGCCACTCCAGGCAGTGGTCCTTATGTGCCAGAAGAAGGCATAGACTTTGTTGAATGTAGAAACGAAGTTGATCTCCTATACAAATTTATAGATGTATGGGTTGCATTGGATCCAGATATCATTACTGGTTGGAACATTGAGATGTTCGACATACCATACGTATGCAATCGTATTGAAAGGATGTTATCTAAAGATGCACTCAGAAGATTGTCGCCATGGAACATAGTAAATGATAGACTTATTCCGACACCTCAAACAAGAGCTGCAGAAGAATCTGGAGCAAAGGCTGAACCTAACGCCAAAGATATCATTGGTATTACCATACTTGATTACCTTGGCTTATATCGAAAGTTCACATACTCACAACAAGAGTCATACTCATTAGACAATATTGGATTCGTAGAGCTCGGAGAGAAGAAGTTAGACTACTCTGAGTATGAGTCACTCAATGAACTATACAAACAAAACTATCAGAAGTTCCTAGACTATAACATCAAGGATGTTCTGTTGGTGGAGAGACTAGACGATAAGATGAAACTTATCGAACAGACTTGTACTATTGCATATGATGCTGGTGTCAACTTAATTGATGCGCTGACGTCTGTACGTATGTGGGATGTGATCATCCACAACTTCTTAATGAAGAAGAACATTGTAGTGCCACCAAAGGTTACGGGTGACAAGGATGGTAAGGTAGAAGGTGCTTATGTTAAAGATCCGCAAGTCGGAATGCATGACTGGGTAGTATCGTTTGACTTGAACTCTCTGTATCCTCATTTGATTATGCAATACAATATCTCACCTGAGACATTCTTACGTGATGTAGGCTTCAAACCAGGTATTGATGATATCATTGAAGGTCTATATAATGATAAGGACATGAGAGAATACATGGAGAAGCATAACGCTACTGTATGTGGATCTGGAGCAATGTATACTAAGAATGTACAAGGCTTCTTACCTAAGCTCATGGAGAATATGTATAATGATCGTGTCGTTTGGAAGAAGCGAATGATCAAAGCTAAACAGGACTATGAGAAGAACCCTTCCAACGACCTTACAAAAGAAATTGCCCGTTGCAACAACATGCAGATGGCTAAGAAGATTCAGCTCAACTCTGCTTATGGCGCTCTTGGTAATCAATACTTTCGCTTTTTTGATACTAAGTATGCTGAATCTATTACACTAAGCGGACAGCTCTCTATCAAATGGATGGAGAAGCATATCAACATCTACTTAAACAAACTATTTGATACAGAGGATAAAGATTATGTGCTTGCAGTCGATACAGATTCGTTGTACATCACACTTGATAACCTTGTTAGTGCGGTTATGCCAGAGGAGAAAGACCCTGCCGTTATCGTCAGTTTCTTGGACCGCGTATGCGAACAGAAGCTGGAACCATTTATTGATAAGAGCTACGCTAACCTTGGTCGTTATGTCAATGCATATGAGCAAAAGATGGTAATGAAGCGAGAAGCTATCGCTGATAAAGGTATATGGACAGGTAAGAAGCATTACATCCTAAACGTATATGATAATGAGGGCGTTCGTTACAACGAACCTCAACTAAAGATGATGGGCATTGAAGCTGTACGTTCATCTACTCCATCATCATGTAGAACGAACATTAAAGCAGCTCTTAAAGTTATTATGCAAGAAGGCGAAGTCAAGCTAAGAGAGTTTGTTGATACCTTTGAGAAAGAGTTTCATGAGCTACCCTTTGAGGATATAGCATTCCCTAGAGGATGTAGGAACCTAGTTAAGTATCATGACGCAGCTGATCTATTTAAGAAAGGAACACCAATTGCTGTTCGTGGAGCATTAGTCTATAATGATATGCTCAAGCAGAAGGGACTAGAGAAGAAGGTCACGATGATACATGATGGTGATAAAGTTAAGTTCTCTTATATGAAGCTACCTAATCCTACACGTCAGAATGTTATATCAGTGCCTGCGTCGTTAGATCAACGTCTAGGACTACATCAATACGTAGATTATGACAAGCAGTTTGACAAAGGCTTTAAAGAACCTATTCGTACTATTTGCACAGCTATTGGCTGGGAACTAGATAAAAGATACACGCTCGACCAGTTCTTTGGTTGATAAATAAGATACACGAGGTATTTCTATGGTAAATAAGAACAATATGGACCTTTCCGATTTCGACTTTGGCTTCTCTGTAGTAGATGAGCAAGAGCTTGATGCCGTTCAATCCGTTAGGACAGAAGTAACAGCAGCCACTGGTGCATCAAAAGAGTGGCAAGCACAAGCAGACGAGTGGAAGATGAAGGCAGAGGCACTGTACAAAGCTATGATGCCACTACTAGACAACCTGGCTCAGAACGAAGATAAAGAATACATATACTGGCCAAATAGAACTCTCAAGATTGATCAGTTCAAACTGAAGTTACAACAACTCTTAAATGATTAACCATATCGCTTTTGCCACTTCATTGTTGGTAGCTGGGGTTGCCGCTTGGTTCTCAGTAATAGGCCTTGCCACAATATTCTCAGGCTCATGGTGGCCTGTAATTATTATGGGCGGAGTGCTAGAGGTAGGGAAGCTAGTGACAGCTGGATTCTTACACATCAATTGGAATAGAATTAACTTCCTTATGAAGTCATATCTAAGTACAGCTGTATTTGTGCTCATGGTAATCACATCGTTAGGGATCTTTGGGTTCTTAGCCAAAGCTAACATAGAACAAAACCTTCAAGGAGATTCGTTCTCACTTGAACTGTCTATCATAGACAAAAGATTAGATGCTAAAGAAGCTGAACTAACTAGAATAGAAACTAGAACAGCTAACCTAGACACTATTATAAACACAGCTCGTCCTGAAGATAGGAACTATATCGATAGGAAACAAAGAGACGAGAGAGCACAAATAGCTGCTGATATAGATTTAGTGGTTGATGATATAGTAAAGCTCAGTGAAGATAAACTTCCTCTACAGAGGGAACAACTCGTACAAGAGGGAGAGATAGGACCAATCAAGTATGTTGCTGAAATGATCTACGGTGAGAATGCTGTAGAGAAAATAGACAACGCTGCTCGGATCCTAATACTGTTCATTATATTTGCATTCGATCCATTAGCAGTATTGTTATTAGTAGCATCCCTAGGCCTAATAGCAAAGCGAAAAGACATTGTGGTGGATCATGATGGAAACGTATCTATACCTGAGTCACAAATAGATACTACATTTGCCGGTGGCGTGACTAATTCACAACGTGAAGCCAATCTGAGAGAGAAAAGAAAACTTTTTCCGATTGAATAGTTGTCTTCTAATACTTTTTAGAGGATAATAGACCTACATAATTGGAGTGTTAACATGAGTAACTTTTTTAATAACTTCGTCGAAGATTTGAAAGACGAGGATACAACCCTAGCTGCGGACGGTAAGTCTGCTAGCGAATTCAGCGGTACAATCGATACCGGTTCATACTTACTTAACGCATTGCTTAGTGGAACTATCTATGGTGGAATCCCTAACAATAAGATCACCGCATTCGCTGGTGAGTCTGCGACAGGTAAGACGTTCTTTGTCATGGGGTGCCTCAAAGCATTCTTAGATGACAATCCAGATGCAGGTGTGATGTATTTCGATACGGAAGCAGCTGTGACTAAAGACATGATGGAGCAAAGAGGTATCGACACTAATCGTGTAATGATATCTGAGCCTCAGACGATCCAGCAGTTTAGGACTAAAGCATTGAAAGCTATAGAACTATACGAGCAGACGCCTGTAGACAAGAGACCTCCGTTCATGTTTGTATTAGATTCATTGGGTCTACTATCAACAACAAAAGAGCTAGAAGATATATCAGATGGTAAAGAAACCAGAGATATGACTAAGGCTCAGGTCATCAAAGCAGCCTTCAGAGTACTTACATTGAAGCTAGCTAGAGCAGGAATACCGATGTTGGTAACAAACCACGTATACGAGGTTATAGGCAGTTATATCCCGATGAAAGAGATGGGTGGCGGGTCAGGTCTAAAGTATGCAGCTTCGACAGTTGTGTTCTTAGGCAAGAAGAAAGACCGTGACGCTACTACGAAAGAGATTGTAGGTAACATTATTAAATGTACTACATTCAAGTCAAGGTTATCTAAAGAGAATCAAAAAGCAGAAGTGCTATTGTCTTATGATAAAGGCCTTGATAGGTACTATGGTATGATAGAACTAGCTATTGAAGCTGGTCTATTTGAAAAGAAAGGCAGCAGGATTGTAGCAAATGACAAGTCTGTATACGCTAAACAAATTCTAGCAGATCCAGAACAATACTTCACATCAGAAGTTATGGCGGTGTTAGATAAATTTGCACAGGAAAAATATAGTTATGGAACAACCGGATCCGAAATGGCATCTGAGGATATCACTAGCGAAGAGTCTGCTTAGAGTAGGCGCTGGAGGATATCTGATGACGAGTAATTTTATTATGGCAGGAGCTTTAATAGTTCTAGCTGAAATACTAGGCATTGCAGAAGAGTTAGTATAAGTGTTGGTTGACATCAAGATGCAGGAAATATTTCCAGTAGATTTTGCAAGAGTCGTACTTGATGTCGATCATAAGAAAATACTAAACTACACACTGAAGTTTGTAGAGAAGTTAGATGGCTATACAACCTATCATGACACCGATACGAATGCAGAGTGGCGCAATGGATTACCTGAGTTAGACGTACTGGCAGAGGATATTACAGAGGCAGCTAAGCGCTTTTGTGATAAGACTGATAGGAAGATGAAGGAGGATACATTACTGGTGATGTGGGCAAGTGTCTACAATAAAGGTAAGGGTCATGGAGCTCATATTCATAGAAAGTCTCTTCTGTCCGGTACGTACTATCCAATAGGTCACGAGACCCATTCGAGAATAATATTCGATTCACCGTACAATTTACATACCATGCACGATACTATAGATGAGAAGAGACTTACAGAGTCTTATAAGCCTAAAGAAGGCGATATGCTCATGTGGCCTAGTTGGCTACAACATAGAGTGCAGGACCAAATAATCACGTCGCAATCAAGAGTTGCGATATCTTGGAACATAGACAGCAGGCGAGCATGATAGAGAATAAAATTATAACTGGTCTGATCACAGACGAAGCATATACCAGACAAGTACTGCCATTTGTTAAGGAGGAGTTCTTCTCTACGCCTCAACATAAGCTACTGTATAAGCTGTCAATGAAATACTTTGAGAAGTATAATAATGTCCCTCAACCACAAGTAGTAGCTATTGAGCTTAACGAAGTCAGCAATGTTGACGCTAGCACAATAGAGAGTGCATTGCAGCTGCTGAACGTAGAGGTAGAGCCAGTCAACGAACAGTGGCTGCTAGATGAGACAGAGAAGTTCTGTCAGGACAAAGCAATTTACAATGCTATCATGAATGGCATTAACATACTAGAGAACAAGCCAGACGAGAAAGGATCCCTACCAAGCATGCTACAAGAAGCATTGCAGGTATCGTTTGACAATAGTGTAGGACATGACTTTATAGATGATGCAGAAGAACGATATGACTTCTATCATCAGAAAGAAACAAGAGTACCATTCGACTTAGAGCTTATGAATAAGATCACTAAGGGTGGTATACCAAACAAGACATTGAACATAATCATGGCAGGAACAGGCGTAGGTAAGTCCTTGTTCATGTGTCACTGTGCAGCAGCTAATATGGTTGCTGGCAAGAATGTATTATATGTTACAATGGAGATGGCTGAAGAGAGGATTGCAGAAAGGATAGATGCTAACCTACTTGATGTGACAATGGAAGATCTCGCAATCCTTCCCAAAGAGGCCTATAACAAGAAGATGGATCGCATAAAGAGTAAGACTGTTGGTAAGCTAATTATCAAAGAGTATCCTACTGCGACAGCTAACGCTAACCATATAAGACACTTGGTACAGGAATTAATAACAAAGAAGAACTTCAAGCCAGATGTAGTATACATTGACTATCTCAATATATGCGCATCGTCAAGGTTGAAGGGAGGAATGAATGCAGGCAGTTACACGATTGTCAAATCGATTGCAGAGGAGTTACGAGGATTGGCTGTGGAACTCAACGTGCCAATCATTAGCGCTACGCAAACCAATCGATCGGGTTACTCGAGCTCTGACATTGGTCTGGAAGATACGTCGGAAAGTTTCGGGTTACCGGCAACAGCTGATTTCATGTTGGCGCTCCAACAGACAGAAGAACTCGAAGCATTAGATCAGTTTATGGTAAAGCAGCTGAAGAATAGATATGCGGATCCTGCTTTCCACAGAAGATTTGTGATAGGTGTAGACAAGAGCAAGATGCGCCTTTATGATGTTGAGCAAGCAGCCCAATCAGATATAGTAGATGACACTCCGATATTTGATAAGGGTAAGTTTGGCTCTAGTGATGAGAAGTCTCTAAAAGATGTTTTTAAAGACTTCACTTGATGATGAAAAAAATAGTATTATAAATACAACGCAACCTTCGGGATGCTATTCTTGTTAGACGCAGTGGGGACTGAGTTTAGTGGCAAGTGAGCAGATAATATCTGCCATACGGAATTGATAGGAATTAACGTGGGGTTCGTCCTATCCAAGAATATTTTATAGTGCTTGATTTTTAGACCTGCTGAAATGCAGGTTTTTTTTGGGTGATTGAATGTGGTAAAACTGTTGACTTTAAACACATTTTTATTTATAATATAGTTTCTTTGATAAGGAGAATCTTATGAGAAAATTACTATTATTTTTAGCATTAATCACTATTCAATCTGATATATCAGCATCAGATCCAAATGAACTACGATACTGGATGGCCCTCAACATATACTTTGAAGCAGGTAATCAATCTGACGCAGGTCGAGTTGCTGTAGGTCTTGTTACATTGAATAGAGTTGAGTCATGGGATTACCCAGATGATGTAGAGTCAGTGGTTAGACAAGGTCCCACCTATTCTAACTGGCAAGGTCGCGTATGGCCAGTCAAGCATATGTGTCAGTTCAGTTGGTACTGTGATGGCAAGCCAGATGTGCCAGAAGACAGCAAGACATGGATGGAATGCTTAGCTCTGGCTGAACAAATACTATATGGCACGTATGACTTCACAGAAGGTGCTACACACTATCATAACGACTCAGTACATCCTTACTGGGCAGATCATCTCACGCACGTTGTCACGATTGACAACCACATATTCTATAAATAATCCATAACAATCATATAGGCAATGCCTAAGGATATGATATGAAAGGATTAGTTGCAGACCTATTACTAGGGCCAACAAAAACGTATGACGCTGAAATAGACGAGACTGGCGGAACATTTGGCCGGTCTGGCATGACCGTCATCTTGATCAAGACTGACGAAAGAAATGCAATGAAGTCAGCCATCAGGCAAAAACTTAACCTGAGTGGCAACTACACTGAGAGAGAGCCGACTGCTAGAACAGGGTCAGTGGATCCATTAGAATTCAAACTTAATGACGCAACCACTAATTATTATCGATTAGTGTTCAAACCTAAAAAGAAAATATCAGGTGCTGGAACTAGGGTCACGGATCTTGGTGAGGCATTTCAATGTTACATACTAGCAGCAAGACAAGAAAGAGACACTGATATGACAAGAGTGTCAGATATCTCTATGATGAGAGAGGTAGTGTTACGCAACACAGATTGTCCTAAAATACCAATAGACGATGCACTTAAAAACACACCAGAGGGATGGATCAATTCTGGTGAGGTACTTGCTAATAAAATGTTTAAGGATAGCCTATTTGGAACAAACGCAACGTATGAGTTTCATCATCAAAGCCAGCTAGTCACAAATATATACAAATGCTTTAAAGGTGCTATTAACATATCAGAACCAGGGTTGAGGATGGGGTCTGACAAATGGAACCCAGCTGACATATGGGCAGTGAAGAAAGAAAAGAAACAATTTCTGATCACTAAATTCCAAGCATCAAACTTTCCATTGGGAATATCACAGCTCAATGGGTACATATTAGAACTATTTGATGCTAAGACATTGATACCGATATCACTTAAGAAGTTTGATACAGGTACACCAAAGGGATCCAAACTTAACCATGGAGTAGACTTTACACCAGGTACGTTCACACACACTGGATGGAAAAACCATACTAAAGATAAGTTTAACACAGTAGACGTACTACTCCAATTTACAAGAACTAACTCAAAGAACACAGCTGCTGGTGTGATACAGTTTAGATCGTTTGGTGGCGGTCACCAGGGTAACGTAACAAGGCTAGGTGGATCTACGACAGCAGCTGTTCATGGAAAGGTCGGTGTGTATGAGAACTTCCTGTTGAAGGCCTTGAGACTAGAAAACCTACATGCAGAATTTATACCTAAGAGCCACGAACCTGAATTAAACAGGATCCAAAAAGATACTAAAAACGTAGTTAAGGTTGGCCAGTATGATAGGATGGGTATAGCATATCGGATCAAGACTTTCCTCGATTTAGCCACTATAGATGAGGCTGAAAAACTAATGAACGATTACACTGGTGCAAAGTTTCACGCATCATTTCTAGGT
>TARA_B110000858_G_scaffold138753_1_pt1 | contig 10919 bp, 13 predicted proteins | sample TARA_B110000858 | Tara Oceans TARA_B110000858 (sample SAMEA4398247) | marine metagenome | biome: Polar Biome; feature: [SRF] surface water layer (ENVO:00010504); material: water (ENVO:00002006), including particulate matter (ENVO:01000060) such as... | depth 5 m | reverse complement strand
ATGTGGGTAGAAGCTGTAGTCAAACAAGAAAAGCCAGACATACTAATCCTGGATATGGGAGATAAGTTTGCTACTAAAAATACTGACAAATCAGATGTTTACCTTAAAGATGCGGCAATCTATGCACGTAATATAGCTAAAGAGTATAAGTGTTGTGTTTTATGGATGTCGCAACTAAGTGCCGTAGCAGAAGGTAAAGTATATGTAGATCAATCTATGATGGAAGGCTCTAAGACAGGTAAAGCCGCAGAAGCAGATCTTATGGTTTTGATTTCCAAGAACCCACTTGTAGAAGGTTCAGAAGAACAAGATACACAGAGGCACTTGAACATTGCAAAGAATAAGCTTAAAGGTGGTTGGCATGGAGTTGTGCATTGTGAACTAGACGGTGGAAGGTCTTTATACACAGCATAGGAGAGTTAAATGAGATTAGTTTTAGACGTAGAAAATACAACAACAACTAGAGGAGGTAAGTTACACCTAGATCCATTTGAAGAGACTAACTTTTTAGTTCAGGTGGGTATGATGAATGTAGACAACGTAAATGAGCTACACTTAATAAATATAGATCACGTTGAAAAGAAAGACACTTCAGGTTCTGGTGCAAAGTTTGTGCAACAAGTGCTAGACAATACAACGTTACTTATAATGCACAACGCGCAGCATGACTTAATGTGGTTATGGGAATGCGGCTTCAAGTATGAAGGTGCTATATACGACACGATGTTAGCTGAATACGTCTTATTACGTGGTCAGAAAGATCTGCTAAGTCTTGCGGCTTGTGCAGAGCGTAGAAACCTAAACGTTCAGAAGGATGATACCTTAAAGCGTTACTTTAAAGAAGGATACAATACAAATGAAATACCGCTTAATGAATTGGAGCATTATCTCCGTTGCGACTTGCTTACTACTGGCGAGTTGTTCCATTCCCTCGAAAGAGACTATAACGAGCAAGATTCCAGAGGTCTTCTTACCACAAGAGAAGTCACCTTCAGAGTCTGTAGAACCCTTACCAGAATCAACATCTCTGGAATCAGGGTGGATAGAGAAGCCTTAGACTTAGTTCGTAAAGAGTTTGAACAGGAAAAGGCTGACTTGGAAGATTGTTTGCAAAGGGATGTAAGAAGTTACATGGGAGATACTCCTATAAACCTAAACAGCCCTTTGCAACTCTCTGAGGTTGTATTCTCTAGAAGGATTAATAACAGAAAAGAATGGGCAGGTATATTTGAACTGACTAAAGATGTAAAAGAATTTAAGGCAGCAGTAAATGATAACAGTAAACTCATTAGGAAAACTAATGCTTTTACCTGCCCTGTCTGCAAAGGTAAGGGGTTTGCATATAAAGTAAGGAAAGATGGTACAAAGTATGCAAAGCCTAATAAGTGTAAGGATTGTAACTCTCGTGGCTACGGTCTGAAGGATACCAACGAATTAGCTGGACTTGGCTTTGCTGCGCCCAGCGCGAAGTGGATTAGTGCTAACGGATTTAGTACAGGAAAGGATAACTTAGAATCTTTGATGGCAACTGCTAAAAATAAAAAGATGGATAAAGCTTTGACATTTTTAACTAAGCTTAAACGTCACAGTGCAATCAGCAGCTACCTGTCTAGCTTTGTGGAAGGCATAGATGTGTTCACTAAAAAGGATGGCTTCCTACACGCATCGCTTACACAGCACATCACAGCAACAGGCAGGTTCTCTGGACGTAATCCTAACATGCAGAACATGCCACGAGGAGGTACATTTCCAGTTAAGAAAGTGTTCATAAGTCGTTGGCCAGGCGGGAAAATCTGTGAAGCCGACTTTGCACAACTAGAATTTAGAGTTGCTGCATTCCTGTCTCAGGACAAGAGGGCTATGGAAGAAATAGAAACTGGCTTTGACGTACACAGCTATACAGCTAAAGTTATATCTGATGCAGGTCAGCCCACTACCCGTCAAGAAGGTAAGGCGCATACGTTTGCACCTCTATTTGGTGCGAGTGGATATGGAAGAAGTCAAGCAGAGGCTGCATACTATACACACTTCAACGAGAAATACCAAGGTATAGCTGAGTGGCATAAGCAGTTAGCTGACGATGCAATAAGATTTAATAAAATAACCACACCATCTGGAAGACAGTATGCATTTCCTGATGTAGTAAGAAGAAAGAATGGAGGTGTAACACATTTTACTATGATAAAGAATTACCCTGTTCAAGGATTTAGTACGGGGTGTATTGTTCCTGTAGTACTAATGGAAATGGAAGAACGTTTATCTAGTTTACAATCCTGTTTAGTAAACACTGTTCACGATTCAACAGTGATAGATGTTCATCCACAAGAAGAAGCACTTGTATTAGAAATTATTTCTAGTATGAATAAAGGTCTTAACGATCTGATAAAAAAGACTTATAATGTAACTATGAACGTTCCTTTGCTATTAGAAGCAAAAATAGGCCCGAATTGGCTTGACGTAGTTGATACATAGGCTATAACTATAAGTTCTGAAACTCTCATTGAAAGGTAAAACAAATGAGCAACGAGTTGAGTATCGCCACAGAACGTGGTCAAACACTAGAACACCTTATGGGTGTAGCTACTGCAGCGCCTAGTAATTCTAATGGGCCTACACTAGCTAGGCTATCACAAGTCCAGACAGCTTTAAAAGCTGAAGTTGAAATGGGCGGCAAGAAGATGCGTATGGATGTAATTCCAGTAGGGCATTTCTGTTTAAAGGTATCAGAGGATGTATCTGTTTATTCAGAATCAGTTTCTATACGTGTGTTTCTACAGCGTGAGCAGTGGACAAGGTGGAACAGTGAACACAACACTATGGAAAAGTCTGTACTGTCTCAAAACGTAAGGGGCGATCTCCAAGATAGTTTAGGAGGCTTTAACCTTGGTAGACCTGCAGGTTACATTGCAGATTGGGAAGGTCTTCCTGAGTCAATGAAAGAAATTGTTCGCTCTGTAAAACGTACTAGGGTTATAATGGGATCAATAACTATAGGAACTGCATTAGATTCTAATGGTGAACCTAGCAAGGAAACCTACACAGACGTTCCTTTTATCTATGATGTAAAGAATAATACATCTATTAAAAATTTAGATAAGAGCTTAAAGTCTTTGTCTCGACAAGGAACTCTTCCTATCATGTCTGAGTTAACACTCAAAGGTCTTACTGATACGTTGCCTAATGGTAGTGACTATGGTTTTCTAGACACAGAGCTAGGTTCAAAGGTAGAGCTTCTTGATTCAGACAACACTACTCTATCAAACTTTCTAGAAGTCGTTGAATATACAAACGGTAAAATTCTAGACAAGTACAATGAGTTTTCTGATAAAGGTCTTTCAAAAGAAGATGCTGATTTAGTTGGCTCTATTGTAGATGTAGAGGCTGTGTAATGAATCATCCTGCAGAACTTAAAGTATATAAATTCTTTCAAGACGCAGTTGCAGGTAAAACTTCATTTTCATCTGAGGTGGCAGATAAAGTTGCCTCAGATGTTAAGGCTGCATTAATGAAGCAGTTTGATAGTGGGCCTCGTGATGATTTTCGTTTACGTATGTCTAATATAGGCAGACCTAAATGTCAGCTATGGTTTGATAAGAATGACTCAGAAGGCAAAGAGCCGTTTCCTCCACAGTTTATGATGAACATGATGCTAGGAGATATAGTCGAGGCCGTATTCAAGGGTATTCTTAGGGCTTCTAATGTAGAGTTCCAAGATAATGAGAACGTTACTCTCAAGCTGAAGAATGGTAGAGAGATCAACGGCGAGTACGACATGATCATGGATGGAAAGTTAGACGATGTTAAGTCTGCCTCACCTTGGTCATACGACAATAAGTTTGACTCCTTTGAGACATTAGCTAAAGGAGATGGCTTTGGTTATGTATCACAACTTGTAGGCTACGCAGAGGCAGCAGGAGTAGATGTTGGCGGCTGGTGGGTAGTGAACAAGGCAAACGGTAAGATCAAGTACGTAGACGCTTCTTCTGTAGACAAACAATCAGTGATGGAGGACATTCAAGAAACAGTAGACTACATAGATAACGATGAACCTTTTGAGCGTTGCTTTGAACCAGTTAAAGAAACGTTCTACAAAAAAGAGACAGGTAACTATGTTTTACCTAGAGACTGTACTTTTTGCAGTTTCAAATTTAAATGTCACAAGGGCTTACAAGCTAGACCTAGTATACCTAGTAAAGCTAAAGAGCCACCACTTCAATATTACACTCATATAGCAGGAGAACAGCTAAATGCCTAAACTAACTATAGATGAAACCGTTTACTACACTGACAACTTTAATGAAGATCAGAACAAGGCTTGGGGCGAATTGCAACAAGCTCAAATGGAAGCCAACAGGTATGAGTATTTACAAAAAATGCTTACAAGCAGAGTACAATATTTAGCTAGTGATATAGCTAAATTGGCTACACCTGAACCTGTACCAGAGCCTGATACATACGAGGAAGATCTTAAAGCTAAAAAGACTAAGAATGATAAAAAATAAAGGCTACAAAAGAGGCCATCTATCTCGCAGGTATCGTAGTGGTCTTGAAAAAGATACTGCTACGTTCCTGTCGAGCCGCCAAAAAGTTGTTAAGTACGAGCTTCTTAAAGTTGAGTGGGAGGATCTTAGGTATCGCACCTATACTCCTGACTTTGAGTTAGACAACGGTATAATAATTGAGACAAAAGGATTGTTTGATTCTGAAGATAGAAGGAAACATGTTGCAATTAAGCAACAGCACCCTGAACTTAAAATAAGGTTTGTATTCTCAAACTCTAACGCTAAGTTGTATAAAGGTGCTAAGTCTCGTTATTGGGAATGGTGTGATAAGAATGGCTTCATGTGGGCGCATAGGGTTATACCTGAATCCTGGCTGAAAGAAAAAGGTCTACGTTTAAAACAAGAAAGAGTAATTCTCAAAACGAAAAGGAAAGACCAATGAGTTATACGTTACAAGATAATGAAGTAGGTTTAATATTAAGACCTATCTTTGTAGAAGGTGAAGAGGATTGGTCAGGAGAAATTTCTACTAATATAATAATGTCTGGTAAGGGTGAAATAAATACAGAAGTAAAGATGGAACTTCTAAACATCATAACTCTTATGTCTGTCTTTCTAGAATATGGTTCTGAGAACCCTGACATAATGGAAGAGGTAGAAGATTATAGAGATGAATTGATGGACAAGATTATGACAGAGGAAATGAAAGAAGCATACACTACAGAAGAAGGATCTAACTTAATTAGACTTAACCCTTTCAGTAAGACAAGAGGCAATGCATAATGAAGACAAAACTATTCACTAGGAAAAAGAAGAGTACTGTAACTGCTCTAGACATAACTCAAAAGATGACTAAAGACTTAGATCATTTAGTAGCAGAGTTTGATCCTGTTAATAAACCTGCACACTACAATATGGGTGGGATAGAGTGCATAGATTATATTAAGCAGGTACTAGGTCTTGATGGCTTCATTTCGTACTGTCATGGTAACATGATTAAGTACCAACACAGGTACAGATTTAAAACTAAACCCTTGGAAGATATGCAGAAGGCAGAGTGGTACTTAAATAAAATGAATGCAGCATTAAAGGAAAAGCACAAATGAATAAGAAAAGCTTTAGCGTATCCTGCAACTTAGAAGTAGATGAAGAAAATAACATACTAGGATCACATGAACAATCACACTCAGAAGATATACATGACATGCTAGTTGACACAGTGTATGATATAGATGATGTGTCAATGACTAACTTAATAGTGAAGGAGAAAAATATATGAATGGACAAGAATTATCAGACAAAGCTTACTATGATGTGTTCAATGAAGATGGCACACCTAAGAATGAGTTGGCTGCATATTCACAGTGGGTAGAAGGTAAGATCCTTACAAAAGGACAAGCCCGTCAAATAGAAAACACTCTTGGCCTTGTAGGAGAGGCAGGAGAACTCGCAGAAAAACTAAAGAAGTCAATTAGGGATTACTCTTCGTTTGATAAGGAGGGCAGCTTAAAAGAACTAGGAGATGTTCTATTTTATGTTGCTGCTCTTGCAAACTTTTATGGAGGTTCTTTACAAACAGTAGCAGAAATGAATATGAAGAAATTAGATGATAGACAATTACGTGGCGTGTTACAGGGATCAGGAGATAACCGATGACTACTAAGAAAAAAATAACAAAGACAGATAACTATTTACCTACAGACTACCAGACATTTATACACAAGTCACGCTATGCACGTTGGCTAGATAAAGAAGGCCGCAGAGAGACTTGGGCTGAAACAGTAGCACGTTACATGGATAACGTTGTGCGCCCTCTTGCAGGAAACGACACTTATATTAATGACATTGAGCAATCCATCTTAGGACTAGAAGTAATGCCTAGTATGAGGTCATTGATGGTTGCAGGAAAAGCAGCAGAGCGTGACAACATTTCTATGTATAACTGCTCCTATCTAGCTGTAGACAATATTGTAGCTTTTGATGAAGCAATGCATATTCTTATGTGTGGCACAGGCGTTGGGTTCTCCGTTGAGAAACAGTACACAGAGAAGCTTCCTGAAGTACCTGAATTGTTTGAAAGTGAAACTAACATTGTAGTTAAAGATAGTAAGGAAGGCTGGTCAAAGTCTTTACGTCAACTTATTGCACTTCTCTACAGTGGTGAAATTCCTACGTGGGATGTAAGTAGAGTTAGACCTTCAGGTGCTAGGCTAAAGACATTTGGTGGTAGAGCATCTGGCCCAGCGCCACTAGTAGATCTATTTAACTTTACCATTGCTTCTTTTAAGAATGCACAAGGGCGTCAACTAACATCCATAGAGTGCCATGACATAATGTGTAAGATTGGTGAAGTAGTTGTGGTTGGTGGTGTACGTAGATCAGCAATGATTTCTTTGTCTAATTTAGAAGACGATAAGATGCGACATGCTAAATCAGGAGCTTGGTGGGAAAACGAACCACAGAGAGCTTTAGCTAACAACAGCGTGTGTTATACAGAGAAGCCAGACAGCAGCGCATTTATGCGAGAGTGGATGTCTCTAGTTGAGTCAGGTTCAGGAGAACGTGGTATATTCAATAGAGCAGCTTCTCAAGCTCAAGCAGCTAAGAATGGTAGGAGGGATGCTAGTTATGATTTCGGCTGCAACCCTTGTTCTGAGATAATTTTACGGAATGGACAAGTTTGTAATTTAACGGAGGTAGTAGTACGTGCAACAGATGGTATCGCAGATCTTGAGAGAAAAGTTCGTTTTGCTACAATTTTGGGTACGATCCAATCTACCTACACTAAGTTCCCCTACCTGCGAAAGATGTGGGTGCGAAATACAGAAGAAGAACGACTGTTGGGTGTGTCTCTCACAGGGATAATGGACAACACTTTACTAACAAACAAAAACTCTGGATTGGAGAAAACTCTTGAGCATCTACGTTCTATTGCTATCCTCACTAATGCTCAGTGGTCTGAGCGCCTTGGCATCCCTGTATCTACTGCTATCACTACGGTTAAGCCTTCTGGAACGGTATCACAACTTGTGTCATCTAGCAGTGGCATCCACCCTCGTCATTCCCCCTACTACATTCGTACTGTTAGGGGTGATACTAAAGATCCATTAACACAGTTTATGAAGGATCAGAAAATACCTAGTGCGCCATGTGTAATGAAGCCTGACACTACCGTAGTGTTTAGCTTTCCTCAGAAAGCACCTGCAGGAGCAGTTTGTACTAAAGATGTTTCTGCACTAGATCAGCTAAAGATGTGGCTAACATATCAGAGACATTGGTGTGAACATAAGCCTAGTATAACTGTAAATGTTCGCTCTGATGAATGGCTATCTGTAGGAGCATTTGTGTATGAACACTTTGATGAAATGAGTGGTGTATCTTTCTTGCCATTCAATGAACACACCTATCAGCAAGCACCTTATCAAGACTGTGGTAAGAGAGACTATGAAATGCTATTAGATCTCATGCCTGAAAAGATTGATTGGGATAGTTTTGCTGACTACGAGAAAGAAGATAATACTGCAGGGAGTCAGACGCTTGCATGTTCTGGCGATTCGTGCGAAATTGTAGACTTAACATAGGAAGGAGATAAAAATGCTAACAACTTTATTTAGTGCAATTGTACAAACAACGCTAGGATTAACATTAGTTACTGCTACTGTTGATATAACAACAAAAGTAGTTACTACTGTAGCAAGTGTAATATAATAACTACACCTTGGTAAGTGTATAAACTGCCACACAAGGAGGTTATTATGCAGTTAGAACTTTTTGTAAGTAACAATTATCTTAACGAACACAACAGCCCTTACTATGAGTGTAAAGAGTGTAAACAAACATTACACGAAAGTAAATTTAGAGTTAGGCCAGATAGATCAGATTATAGAAATAAAGAGTGTAAAGATTGTTCCTATGTAATAAATAGGATAACTACCAATTTAAAAGCAATAAACAAAGTACCTATACCTGACAAATGTGATTGTTGCCATAAGCTTATGAAACCAGAAGAGTTTTACTTTGATCACTGCCATTTTGAACATGTATTTAGAGGATGGTTATGTAATACCTGTAACTCAGGTATAGGAATATTAGGTGATACACTGCCACACTTAGAAAGAGCAGTAGAATATTTAAAGGCACATAATGAACGTAGAAGACTTTCCCAAGAAGCAAACAAGAACACGCAGAAAGACAACCTACAAGGGCGCAGCTTATAAAGAAACATCAGGTATACTACCCCGTACCGATAAACAGAGAGACTTAATTGAAGCTATAAACAGCAGCAAGCAGGTGCTTATACTTGGCCCTGCAGGTACAGGTAAAACATATGTGACTGCAACTCTAGCTGCAGATCTCTACACTACTAAGACTATTGATAAGATAGTTATTACTAGGCCACACGTTGCTGTAGGTAAGGATTTAGGATACCTTCCAGGAACTTTAGAAGAGAAATCTCAGCCGTGGGCGTTGCCTGTACTGGACGTACTAGTAAAACATTTAGGTAAAGGTGCAGTAGAGACTGCATTAAAGTCTTCTAACATAGAGGTAGCTACACTAGCATTAATGCGTGGGCGTAGCTTTGATAATGCTTTTATTATTGTAGATGAAGCTCAGAATATAGAGATACCTGAAATAAAGATGTTGTTGACTCGTGTAGGAGAAGGCAGTACAATTGTTCTTAATGGTGACATTCAACAGTCTGATCTTAGAGGCCAATCTGGTTTATCTAAAATAATACATTTAGCTAAGAAGTACTGTCTAGATGTACCTGTTGTTGAATTTGGTGTGGATGACATTGTTCGTAGTGGCATCTGTGCTGAGTGGGTAAAAGTGTTTATGAAAGAAGGTCTATAATGAAGATTGAAAACGAGGCCAAGATTCATATGCAAATTAAAGTAGAGAAATTTAACAAAGAAGCTGAAGCTAAGTTCAAAGATATAGAACGTTTTATTAACAGTAAGTGCTGGACTTCGCACGAAAGAGATCAGAGCTTAACACATTTACAGTCTGCACTACTATGGACTAAACACGCTGTTGCTAGGTTTGGACATAAATAAAAAAAGGGATGCCAAAGCACCCCTCTAAATAAAATATACTTTTTTTCTTGTAAACCCTTGACGTATTAATACTGCTCCCCTATATGATATTTATAATACAAAAAAGGAGAAAGTATTATGGCTATAAATGTAGCTCACTTAGACTACCTAGAAGTTCCAGATGAGGCTGTTAATATCCTCAAACCTTTTTGTCAGAACAAAGAGGAAGCTGTATTGGCTTTTAAAAAGCTGTACGTTCTATACCAAGAAGTAGTAGCAGAAAGGAAGGGGGGCAAATAGCCCCTCTTTTTCTTTATAGCTGGTAGTTATCTTCTAGTAGATCTACAAAGTCTATAAATATATCAAGCTCTGTAAAGCTAAAGTCTTGTAGGGGTGAGTCTATTTTATATACTCTTTTCATAAAGCCCAAAGCTTCACGCCGCAACTCTTTACTACCTTTTTTACTAGCTAAGTTAGCAAGTCGTAACCTTTGACCATTAGCGCCCTCTGTTCCAGCCTCTACATCTGAACGTGCAGACTTCTTCACTTCTCTAAGCATACTTTTTAGCATAGATCTACGCTCAGTAAGACCTGCCTTCTTAAACTTTGAAGAGCTTATAAGTGTCTGTGTGTTTCTCTCTAGAGTAGGAGCTATTACTTCATTTAGCATCCTGTCATAGATAGGCATCTTAGTTCTTTCACTAGCTTTCCACGGATGCATCTCTGCTAGTGAGTAAGCTTTTTCCGTAGCAGTACGTCCTTGTTTAACATTAACACCAAACAACCTTGCAAAAGGATTTGCATCGTAGACTCCACCTTCTCTAGTAGCCACTCTCAACTCTTTACCTGTTAACGTTTCTGTTTTACCAATAAACATTTCTACTATATTATCTAAATATTTAGCAGAAGATTGCGTAAAAACTGCACCGCCACTCTCCGCTTGCCGTACATCTTTAGCTACGTCATTATTCATTACAAAACCAACAGTTCTATTTATTGCATCTAAAGGTCTAGTAAAACCTGCAACAAGATTACCTGTTACTTTTCCAAAAGCTTTGTAGTCTGGCCCTCTTGCACCTTCTACACCTGCATTGGATATTACATCCATAATATTTAGTAGGTCATTTGCAAACTGAGCATCTTTAGCAAGCTGGCCTACAGCAAGTTGTGCTAGTACATCTAACCCTAGTTCTGGAGGTACAGGTTCACCATCTAATCTAAGTCTTACTTGTCTTCCTACCGCTAGATACATAGACAAAGGAAAAGTATTTCTTACGTCTATAACTGTACCAGCATCACCTTCCATTTCATAATAAGCTAATCCTTTTTCTCTACGCTCTTTGTCAGCTTCTGCAATTGTGTATAAGAAAGCTGTTCCTAC
>TARA_B110000858_G_scaffold70856_1_pt1 | contig 10944 bp, 12 predicted proteins | sample TARA_B110000858 | Tara Oceans TARA_B110000858 (sample SAMEA4398247) | marine metagenome | biome: Polar Biome; feature: [SRF] surface water layer (ENVO:00010504); material: water (ENVO:00002006), including particulate matter (ENVO:01000060) such as... | depth 5 m | reverse complement strand
TCTATTTCAAAAAAAAGTTGCGTCGATTGTATTAGTGGAAAATTTAATGACGATGATGGCAATAATATGTGCAAATTGTGCCCTCCAGGACATTTTTCTAATTACGGATATAAAGAATGCAATATTTGTCAAAAAGGTCAATATTCAATAGGGGAGGGGTCATTAAAATACACAAAATGTGGAATATGTCCAGTAGGTACATTTGCCGATTTTGAGGGAGGAGATTCACAACAGAGTTGTAAGGCATGTCCATCTGGAAAATGGAATGATGAGCAAGGATCTGAATCTCGTGATGATTGTAAAGATTGTCCGCCAGGATATTACGGAATCGAAGAGAGATCTGTAGATATAGATGTATGTATAAGTTGTCCTGCTGGAAAATTTACTAAGTATTTGGGTAGTGATTCGGAAAACAATTGTTTAGATTGTCAAACAGGTAGATTTTCGACAAAGGGGAGCCATGGGTGTCACGAATGCTTTCCTGGAAAATTCTCTTCAAATATAGCAACAATTGCATGTAATAATTGTGATAAAGGGAAATATACAAATAGGTATGGTAGTATTATTTGCAAAAGTTGTAAAAGTAATTCAGAATCAAATATAGAGAAAACGCAATGCGATTGTATGGCTGGTTCATATATTTCAAATAAATCTTGTATAATATGCCCGGATGAGTTTGAATGTGTAAAGGGAGTGACAATAGAGACAATGTCTTTAAAAAAAAATTATTGGAGAGAATCCAGTAAAACTATAAAAACATATAAATGTAGAAATGCGATTTCTTGCGCCGGTGGAATAATTATTAACGGGACAGACAATCAATGTTCACTAGGTCATAACGGACCTTTATGCGATATTTGTATGAAAGGATGGGCAAAAGATGACGGGCTTTGTTTAAAATGTCCTGAAAATATTGGTAGAACCATGAGTTTAACAATTGTTATTCCAGTTATTTGTGTTATTATAATTGTTTTTTTAATAAAAACAGCAAATCCATCAAATAATAAAAAAGAAGAAGTAAATGGCGTTGTCAAAATTTTCATGAATTATGCCCAGGTTTTCTCTCTTGCAAGTTCATTTCAAATTAATTGGCCAACTTTGATAAGATATTTATTTGAAAGAGCAAAGGAATTTTCGTCACCGCGCGTTAGTTTTTATTCATCAGATTGTGCAATAGGCTGGGGATATTATGATAAATTAGTAGTTTATTTGGTTTTACCATTGGTTTATGTTGCAATTATTACAATATTAATTGGATTTCTCTCTTGTTGTTTCTATAAACGTCAGAAAAAGAAACTAAAAAATTTTGCAAACGAAGCTGAGCGTGCAATATACAAAACAACCCATCCAAATTGTATAGATTTTTTCATAGCTTGGGAAAAGACGGCCATAGTTGTAGGAACATTTTTAAGTTGGCCAACAATCGTAGAAAAAACATTAGAAGTAATGAATTGTGAAAAAATAGGAGGGAATTATTATTTAATCAAAGATATGTCGGTTGAGTGTTATACCCAAACACATTTAATGTTTTTAAGTATATCTTATATAGCGTTGGGATTGTATGGCGTAGGAATCCCATACATGGGATTCCGTCTTTTATATAAGTACAGATACAGACTTTTTGATATGCAAAATAGATATGATGGCTCAACGCCTTTATCGTTTTTATTTTTAGGTTATAGAGAGGAAAGATGGTATTATGAGTTTATAATAATGGGCAAAAAAGCTGGGTTAATATTGATTTCTGTTTTTTTAAGAAATCATCCGAGATATCAAATTATAGGCGCAAGTTTATTAGTACAGATTTCATTTTTTTTACATGTATTTTTAAAACCATACGATACAATCACAAGTTATGGGATAATTTGTAATAAATTGGAGAGTATAAGTTTATTGTCATTGGTAATGACACTTAGTACTGGATTATTTTTTGGCACGATTGATTCGGGATACCAATTGGGGGTTTTCGAAGACGCCCTGATTATTATTTTGATATTAAGTAATGGCGGAGTAACATTATATTTTATGATTTATTTCATTACGTTAACTTGGAAGACAATTAAAACACATTTGAGAGAGAATTTCCAAAAAAAATTTGAAGAAGATCAGACACCACTTTGTTTGAAATGTTGTAAAAGTACTATTATTGAATATATAAAAGAATGGTCGTTTTTAGAATTGACAGATAATTACGGAATCCATTTGCAAAGTGATTTGGAAAAACATATTTTTAGTAATTATTTTATTGAAAAACAAACGAAATTAAATATTTTAAACAATAAAATCGATGGAATTGGAAAGAAAAAACTATCAATTAAATTAGATAAGATCCGATGCGATATTCAAGTAATGGAAAAACAACGTTGCTGGCAAACTATACAAAATAATAGACTTTATTCAACTCTTAAACGCGTTTCAATGTTAAATAAACCTTATTTAAAAGAAGATGAAATTGAAAAATTAGAAGAAGTTTTTAATTTATATATAAAACATGGAATTGAATATAATAAAAAAATGGATGAATTGTACATGAATGAATTAGAAGGCATGATTCAAGAAGAATCTAATTTGGAAGAATATGAAATGCAAAATATAGTAATTGTTCCCGAAGACAATATAGCAACACAAATAATAATATAATATTTATAAAAATTGAAATTTTTTTATACCATTTTAATAGTATAAAAAAACAATGAATCAATTAGATAAAATCAAGGTATTGCTTAAGAATGGACTTACAATCTTGAATAATGTGGATGACCCCACAAATAAAATTCCAAAAACAATGGAATACATCGATGAAGGATATAAAAATTTGAAGGAAGCTGGTATTTTAATCGCCGCCATTAATCCCGATTTAAATGCCATGATTGATTTTATACATGAACACGTGGATGAAAAAGATCATTGCAAAATAAATCATGGTTTCAGCGGCATTGCTAATTGGCAATGTTAAATGGTCTTTAAAAAATACCACTTCTTTTGGATTTCCTCGTTTTGGATTTCTTTCTTTTGGATTTCCGCCTTTTATTTCGTTTAGATTTCCTTCTTTTGGATTTCTTTCGTCTTTTTTTTCTATGCGTTTTCCCTATAAGCGCTCTTCTTTTCCCACCCTGCGTCGTCAAGTATGACATCATGATCTCCGGCATACCAAAATCTAGTTTCTCAAGGTCACCGGTATGATTCCGAGAAAGGACGTTTAATTTCGCTTTTCCACTTTCCATAGTTGCCTTATGTGTATACCATTTACACCTTCTCCAATATAAACGACTTTTTATTTTATTAGTCATGCGCCCACGTCTTTCCACTCGCTTAAATTTTATTAAATCTCTCTGCTCCACAGAATTAAGGACTCTGTTCCCGTCACCATCTTTTCTATGAATAATTGGGTGCCATATTTCTTGTTCAAACCACTCTTCCTCTGATTGTTTTTCCCACCCCTTAAAAACGCCTTCCCCTATTATATTCCATCCGTCATGGTCATCAATTGTAGGATATGATTGCGCTTCGTCACCTGGGATGTCGCGATTTCTTTCAAATAAAGTATAACACATATCAATAACTGGACCGCTTCCTCTTGCGACACGCAATTCTTTTTGATTTGGAAATGGAACAAGCGATTCACCGACCAGTCCTAAATAATTTGGATTTTTTATATGAAAAATATTTGTCATATATAATCTAATTATAAAAATAATAATTTATAATATTATATGAAAATCATTTTGATTCTAGGAAAAAGATTAACAAAATTAGGAAATATAACCAAAATATTAAAACAACGTTTAGATCTAGGAATAGCAAGATATATACGCGGTGATATTTTTCTATTAAGTGGTGGAAATATAGCAAATGTAAAACACACGGAAGCTTATATGATGAAAAAATATATACATGATAAATTGCCAAATGCGAAAACTATTTTAGAATCAACATCATTGTCAACGCTAGAAAACATTAAAAATTCAAAAAAAATTTTAAATGATTATAATTGTAAAGTTTTGTTGGTTACTTCACAAAATCATTTAAAACGGATAAATAAAATAATACCAAAGTCTGATTGGATATTTGTCAATTAAAAAGCGGATCCGAATGAGCCACCTAACACGCCATTTGCAGCGGCAGGTTCGGACATAGCTGCTTGTACTGGCATATTATTAAAACCTTCTTGTCCTGGATTACCTCCAAAATCTGTATCTATAAGATTATTAGTAGGTCCTCCATAAATAGCATTAGAAGAACCTAAGTTTGGTTCTTGAACAGGTTGTTGTTTTTGATGATGATCGACATAGTCTGCTCTGCTTGCTTGGTGCGTGGGTTGGGATCTTGGAATTTGTCCCGAGATAGGTTGGCTGACTCTGACATTAGATTTTTGTCCAGCATTTGTTTTTTTGATAGGTTGAGCATCGCCAAAAATAACATCATCAAATCTTTTAATTAAAACTTGTAGTTTTTTACCGACATTATTGCCACCGGATTCAATGGGCATAGGTAAAAGCATAAATACTAAATTAACCATGTTAAGTTCAGTGAATGGGGTGCCACTATATGTTGGAAAATATGTAACAAATTTATTAATAAAAAATAATAGTACAAGAGAGATAGATAGTTGAGATAAAACTTCTGCTAAAAGTTGCACACTGGAAGCATCTTCGGCCTTTATCTTATTATTGCCTGTTCCTATTTCAGAAAATATTTTATTCATTGCATGATTTGCTAATAAAACAGGTAAAAACGAGATACCTAAATATTGTATAGAATTTATAACTTCAGACTTTGAATCATCGCCAAAATCGAATACATGTTTAATAAACCCATCCTTTGGCATTTTAATTTTATTAGAATCGTCCATATGAATTATAGAAAGAAATTAAAAATAGATATATTATATTAATTAATGAAACTAAATAGGGCAATATCTACATTAAAATCTCATCCAGAACATCAATATTTAAATTTAATAAATAATATTATTAAAAATGGCAACGAAATAAATGGTCGTAATGGGAAAACCAGAAGTTTATTTGGAACAACTATGAGATTTTCATTGGAAAATAATACAATGCCTCTGTTAACTACCAAAAAGATGGCCTGGAAAACCTGTTTAAAAGAATTATTTTGGTTTATGCGTGGTGATACTGACAATAGGTTATTAAAACAAGAAAATGTGAATATTTGGAATAAAAATGCTTCGAGGGAATTTTTAGATTCCCGAAATTTGAACTATCGTGAAGATGATCTCGGACCAGTTTACGGGCATCAATGGCGTCATTTTAATGCACCATATAAAACATGCGACGACTCTTACAAAGATAAGGGCATCGATCAATTAGATAATATTATTACAATGTTAAAAGATCCGGAAAAAAAATACTCTAGAAGACTAATAATGTCAGCCTGGAATCCATGTCAAATAGATGAAATGGCTTTACCACCTTGTCATGTTCTTACGCAATTTAGCGTTAATTCGCAAAACGAGTTATCCTGTTCTTTATATCAAAGGAGCGGTGATGTTGGGTTAGGTGTTCCCTTTAATATCGCATCTTATAGTTTTTTGACTCATATTTTAGCGAATCATTGTGATTTAAAAGCGAAAGAATTTGTTCATTTTATTGGAGACGCGCATATTTATAATTCACACAAAGAATCTTTAGCAAAACAAATAATAAGAGTTCCTTATAATTTTCCTAAAATAGAAATAAAAAACCATCATAATAATATTGATGATTATTGTATGAAAGATCTCAAAATAAAAAATTACAGAAGCCATGAAAATATTAAAATGGAAATGTTTGAATAATTCGTTATACAACCAAAAAAATTTTATTTTTTTACTTATATATGAACAACAATTCAAAAGAATTATCAGGAACCCCGTGGCAGCAAATGTCACAAATTATAACGTTTCACGAAACTAGATTAAACAGACTTGAAAAATATACGAATGAAAAAGAAAAAAGATCGAATCCTGAAAGTAGTAGTGATTTCACAGATCGTCTTGTTGGTATGGAGGAACACATGAATATTGTTATGGAATCATTACAAGCGAGCGCTGAAAATGTGCAAAAAATTGGCGGAGAAGTTTCTAAAGCCAATAAAGCATCTTTAACTGCATTAGATGAAACTAGAAAAGTCTCTACAACCGCTAGAACTTTTCCAACAAAAGTGGCAGTGTTGCAGGAAAAGTGTCGGCTATTAGATGACAAAGTAGAAAAAATGTCACAAATGATCACCGCTTTAGAATCTAAACTAGCACAAAATGTAACATTGGATGTCAACGAAGATACAGAAGATGAAGAGACTGAATAAAAAAATTGATATAAAACTATTCTATATTATAAATTTTATAATACAGAATATGAGATTAATACTAGAAACACGTGAAAAGGCTCAAAAATTCGCCGAAATTTTTAAGAATCTAAAAAATGTTGTTGACGAAATCAACATGACTTTTACGCCAAATAATATTTATATGCAAGGTATGGACAATACACATGCTCTATTATTTGAAATGATATTGGAAAAAGATTGGTTTGATACTTATGAAGCATCAGAAGAAGACACTTTTGGCATGCATTGTGCAACATTTTTCCAAATAATTAATTGTTTTAAAGAAAATCAAACAATCGAGATTAAATTAGAACCAATTGATGATTATTTAACAATTATATTTGCAGGAGAAAACCAAATTCACAAAGCTTTTGAAATGGCTAGAATAGAAATAGATAGCCAACTTTTGGATATTCCAGAAGTTGAATATGAAGTTGATATTTGCTTTAATTCCAATGAATTTTCGGAATTGATTAAAGAAACCGCGATTTTCAATGATACAATAAATATTAAATTTACAGAAGAAAATATAAAAATGATAGCAAGCGGGACTTTGGGAAAATTAACGGCAACTATTAATGAAGATGATATCATCATGTTTAGTATTGAGGAAGGGTGTAATTTAAATTTGAATTATACATTGGGATTTCTTAATAAAATTTGTGGATTTTCAAGATTAAACAATGAAATTCAGGTTCATTGTAGTCAAGAAACTCCTATGAAAATTCAATATAATTTAGATAAAACGGAAGCAGATAGCGAGGACATTGCAAAATCATATTGTAGATTCTTTATCGCTCCGAAAATAGAAGATAATTAAAAATATTTAACGAAAAAATCATATAATCGTTTCTAGAATACATGTAATAATGAATATTTTTTTTACATTTTTTATATTTTCAATAGTATTATTTTTATATTTACATATCCACTACCAAATGAAAATCAGCAATGATTTAGAAGTATATACGATTGATCGCCCTACAAAAGATAAATTAGAAGAAATTTGTGATCTAAGACAACCTGTTATATTTGATTACCATAATCAAGAATTATTAGATAAATGCAATTTATCGAATTTAGAAGAACAATATGGAGCCTTCGATATTAAATTAAGAAACATTAAGGAAGACAATGATGATACCAAGCAAAAATATTTACCCTTTTTATTTAAAGAAGCCGTCGAATTATTTCAAAATGGGAAAAATAAAAATTATATAACGGAAAAAAATAAAGATTTTCTAAAAGAAACAGCTGCAGTAAAGGTTTTCAAATACAATGATTCTTTTCTTAGACCTCATTTTGTTTCTAATTGTTTATATGATTTTTGCAGTGGATCCGTTTCTTGCAGAACTCCATTAAGATATAATTTAAATTATAGAAATTATTTTTATGTAACAAGTGGTAAGATTAATATTAAACTTATTCCACCATCTGCTGCAAAATATCTGGATACAATTAAAGATTATGAGAATTTTGAGTTTAGATCTAATGTAAATCCGTGGGATATACAGAAAGAATATCAGAAACAATTCGATAAGGTAAAAGTGTTAGATGTTACCTTACAAACAGGGCAAATTATTTATATACCGGCTCATTGGTGGTATAGTTTTGAATATGTGGAGCTTTCAAGTATTTGTAATTTTCAATATAGGACATATATGAATACTATATCAATCTCTCCGGAATTAATCATGGGATTACTCCAAAAACAAAATATCAAACTAGATATAGCACAAAAATTATAAAAATATAAGTAATATTTATATGAAAAATCTAAAGGAAAAGGGATATATATTTATATTTTTTTCATTATGTTTAATGATTTTAATGTTCGCGTTCTCATTTTATGTAAAAAACATATCTAGACAGAGAGAAGGTAAAAAAACGTGGACACTAACTGAATTTTTAAATGATGGTGATAAGGTGGGAATAAAGAATGTTGCAATTGGATTAATTTATGGATTTATTATTGGCGTAATGGATATTTTGGGAATATGGTATGTATTGAAGTATTTGAAAGTCTTTATGCCAAAAGGCGCTAATGTGGAAGCCGGACTTGCTGAAGTATATTCAAGTTTCATGGCTGTTGTTTTGGGAACATTCATAAGCCATTCAATTAAAACCTGGTTTCCTTTAGATAAAAAAATACCTATTTGGACAGACCCTGTAGGTGTATTATTGGGATGCTCTATAACATTATTCTTTAAAATGCAAAAGTAATAAATTACTAGTAAAAAAAATATTAGTAATGTATAAATGAGTGGCGGAATACCAAAAAAAGTGTGGCAAGGTAGAATGAGAACAAAAACAAATCAAACAGGAATGAAAGTCCAAGGATTTCCATCCATGATCGGAAGACGTTATACAAATATTAGAACTATTTCCAAGAGAGTAGACACGCGGTTAGTATTGTGTGGTTCATCTAGAACTGGTGGATGGAGATGCAGGTATGGTGTTAACGGGGCCAATGCTGGTGCCAATGCAAGAGAAAAATATTGTAAAAAAGTTGAAAATGGTGTAAACGGGGTAGTTTGCAAAAAACCTCAACCATTGTCTAGAAATTTAGCAGGTGGTGTTGGACATGATGTAAATAATCCCAGATTAAATGTTGCCCAAGGTACATGTGGAAAAGGCGCTTTAACGGCTTGTAAACATAATAAATGCGGCGAGTGCACTTAAAGCAGCAGCAGCCGCACTTGCTACAGAAACATTAGCCGCATTAATAGAGTGCGATGATTTAAATATTTTTAATGATTGTGGCAGAAGAGGATTGTACCTCGCTGCTGCCGCAGCATGTAACAATGCACCTCCAGGTCATCCCTGTCATCTTGATAATGCATTAAATGGTTAATTTAGATTATGGCAATGATAATATTTAGGTATATGATAATGGAGAAATATATAGTGATATTTAGATTTAAAATGTTTGTTATTATATATATATGATTTTGGAAGACGTAGATGTTAATTATATATTAGACAATGGACAAAACCAACAAGTATGGGAAAAATTAACCATTAAATTTATATCAAAAATACAGGCACGACATGAACTTTCGAATGATGAGATTCAATTATTAAAAAAAATGTTAATGGATGAAAAGGTTCTTTCCCATGCAATTGGAGATTTTAAAATAATATATAAGGCTGGTCAAGGTGGTGGTGGAAAAAAAAAATCTAGAAGACGAAAAAAAAAGAAGCGTGCGAAAAAAACCAAGAGAAGGTATCGGCGGGGGATGGCTGGGGGAAACGACTCCCTTGGAGTTTTTTTCATGTTGGGCATAATGGGCGTAGTATTTACCCTTGGATTGGCGGCGGCGGTAGTAGCGGCAGCAGGGCGTGGATGTAGTAGGAACTCCGGCAGGTAGCGGTGAGAGGAAGTACCAGAGGATGAGGAGCAGAAGGCGGAGAGTTCGATAGATGCTCAGAGGAGGAGTAGAAGTGACAGCAGGGATGTGAGTTGATGAATGATGTGGACCAATTGTAGAAAAAGTGGAAAAAGAAAAAAAACAAAACGCAGGAGAAAACGTTAATTCTCTCCAGAGAATAAAAATTAAAAAAATGTTTTCGAGTGAACAAGACCTCATTATAATAGATTGCGTTGGTGTAGTGTAACGAGAGGTTTGTCTTTTATTGTTTATGCATGTCAGTACCTAATAACGGGTCGCATAAAATACCTCCCAAATTCAAAGCCAGATTAATTCATGCCTTTGCATTTAACTACTCCAAAAATGAATTTTTTAAAATCGAATATTTTATTATATTCTTCCTTTTTCTCTCTGTAATATATAACAAACCCGCCTAAAATAACAACAACAACTGCAACCATCAACCCTTTTTGAGTGTTAGAAATAGTATCAATTTGATTATTATGCTCTGCTATATCGTGTTTTTTTGGTTTTTTTATTTGTTTAAATTTTGCTTGATAGAATTTTTTATAGCTATTTGATACATATACACCAACTAAAAGCATTAATACAAAAATGGTAGGTTTGAGATCCATTTTTGTAAACAACAAAAAGAATACATAAACTAGAAAAGCCTTGATAAGTTTTGAGGACGGCGATTCAATATCTTTATCTGAATAATCTATGGTGAAAAAAATAATAAAAAATGTCATTGCTTGTTTTGCTACAATACTATTTGAAAGCAACTCTTGTGTTTGACATCCTAAAGTTTCTGCTAAGAAATTACCCGAAAGTGCGAGAAATAGTAAAAATAGACCATCGATAATACCCAAAGATTCATTAATAAAAGTATTATTATTTTTAAATAAGGAAGCTAACATTATAAATATAAGTGAGAAAATTTATATTTATAATAAATTGAAAAAGGGGATTTGAAATAAAAAAACAAAAACATGAAACGAGATCTTACGGAATGCGCGTTAAAAATTAGCGTGGATGATAGATATTATAAAAAATATAATATAAAAAATTCTTTAACAAATGAAGAGATAGAGACTGGTATAGATCCCATAAAAAATAACTTATTTGATCAAGATGTCTTTAAAATCAATGAAAAAGGAGAAGCTGAGATATATCATTCTCCGTTGCGGTCAATACAAAATATACCTGCAATTTTAGTTCTAGAAGGTGATAGAATTTATGG
>TARA_B110000858_G_scaffold124207_1_pt1 | contig 10961 bp, 8 predicted proteins | sample TARA_B110000858 | Tara Oceans TARA_B110000858 (sample SAMEA4398247) | marine metagenome | biome: Polar Biome; feature: [SRF] surface water layer (ENVO:00010504); material: water (ENVO:00002006), including particulate matter (ENVO:01000060) such as... | depth 5 m | reverse complement strand
CAAACATACAGATTGCCAAAACTTTGAATATTAGTTAAATATACAATAAAGGATTTAACTGTGGAACTATATACACCATTTCAATTATTTACAGAAGAAGAATGTGCAGACCTAATTCGTTTAGCTGAACAAAGCGAAGAGGCCAACGGAAGAGCGGGTAGCGGGTTTAATCCCGGTGTACGGAATAATAAAGTATACTGGATTGAATATGAACACGCTCAAGGGCTAGTTGAACAGTATATGCACAACTTATTAGACGACTATCCAGTTACTTGGATACAAGAGCCTATGCAAGTTTCTAAATATAACTCAGGTGAATTCTATCACTGGCACAAAGATCAAATAAACAATAGACGCACTAGTGCTAGACTGCTAACACTAACTTGTACGTTACAACCTGCTCCAGGTGCGTTATTTGAAACTAGAGACCACACATTTGAACTAGCAACAGGCGAAGCAGTTATTATTCCTGCAACTGTTGATCATCGAGCCCTTCCACCTATCAGCGACACTCGCTGGGCATTAACTGCTTGGGCTATGGGTCCTAATCCAAATTTAGAGGAATAAGCAACTTTCCGTCGTGTTCAGTTTGTAAATGAAGTAGTGGTGCCCAATCGCTTGTACCGTTCATTGTACGTTCATTTAAACTAAACGCAAACTCAATAGATCGTTTTTTAGCTTCTGTTAAGTCCTGACAGCGTTTCCTTTTTTCTACCTCACGAGTAATCACGTGTTCTTGAATTCTGTTTTGTGTTTTACTAAATGCTTCAATAATATAGTACGGATGGAATCTTCTTGGATCTGGCATAGTCTCTCCTTTCTGTTATTTAGTGGCTAAATATATACAAAGGAATATTCTTTATGCCAATACCAGTACGAAGTATACGATTACAAAAGAGATCATCTCAAAGTCTTGACACCTTGTCAGGTGCATCAGGTGAGATTTTCTTTGATGCTGATCGTGGTACACTTAGATTATACACAGCTAATCAGGCTGAAAACATTATCATTGCAGATAGAGCGTGGGTACTTGCTAATACGTTTAGTGGCGATTATAGTACTCTTACAAATGTTCCTCCCTCAGCAGTTACAGATGTTAGTCAGCTAGGTGATAGTAGTGCTTTGTTTTTTGATAGAGATTATAATAGCTTAACTAATTTACCTAATCTAGATGACCTAGTTACTGACATTAGTACTATTGGTGTTATTGGCGATGTAAACATTAGTGGCACTCCTGAATCAGGACAGTTATTAGTTTGGGATGGTAGTATTTGGGTTAACCAAACTGTTGCAGGCTTTGTAGATACCAACACTACTTATGATGTAAGTGCATCTGCAACAGCAGCTGGCGCACAAATTCTACTTACTGATGATGATACAACTACAACAACAGTTGAGCTTGTAGGTGGTACCGGTATTAATTTAGCAATAACAGATACTAACGAGATCACTATAGCAGCCAATGCAGTAACATTGTCACTAAATGATTTGTCTAATACGTCTATTACTAATGTACAAGACACTCAAACATTAGTTTATAGTTCCGGTCAATGGATCAATACATCAGACGTTGGCGGACTTGGTTTCGATGACTTTACTGTAACAGTTGCTGGAGAGAGTGGAACTGGTAACTTATCTTACAACACAGGCGCCTTTACATATACTCCTCCAGACTTAAACAGTTTTGTGCAGCTAAGTGCGTTTAGCGTAACAGTTGATTCTGCTCAATCAGGCGGGTCGTTGTCATATGATGATGTCGGCGGATTTACATTTAGGCCAGCTAACTTATCTGGCTATTCACAATTAACAGATTTATCAGTAACCACTGATGGCACACCAGCAGGCGGCGGATCACTAAGTTACAATAACAGTAGCGGTGAATTTACATTTGTACCAGCAGATGTTAGCAGTGGTGGTGGCGGTGATGTAGTTGATGACACTTCACCACAACTAGGCGGCGACTTGGATGTAAATAATTATCAAATTCAATCAACAAGTGGCAACGTAGTTATTGCAGCGGCAGGCGGCGCAGTTTCCTTAACAGGCGATACTGGCGATATGTCTTTTACAAACACTGGTAGTGGCATTTTTAGTTTTGCCGGTACAGTAAATGCAACTACTTTTACAAGTTCTGGATCAGGTGCACCAGTACTTACAAGTGCTAGTACGATTACATTAGAAGCTCCAGATGGAGTTATAATTACTGGCGGCGCAAGTGGCGGTACTTTTAGGTTACCTAGTTTTACAACAACACAAAAGAATGCACTAACAGCTGCTAATGGTGATATAATATATGACAGCACTACTAGCCAAGCGCAAGTATATGAAGGATCGTGGACATCAATTAGCGGTGGCGGAGGAATTACACTAGCAGATGCAAGAAATGGATTAAGTGTAACACAAGCAAGTGCAAGTGGAACAGGTGCATTAAGTTATGCAAATGCTTCAGGTGCGTTTACATACACACCACCAGATACAAGTTCATTCTTAACAAGTGTACCAGCACAGACATTCGCAAGTCTTACAGGAACACCAACAACACTTTCTGGATACGGAATTACAGATGGCTTATCAGCTGGTGCTACACCGATGCTATCAGAAGTATCAAGCACAATAAATGGTGCTACTGGTACCGTAGTACACAATACTACAACTAGCGGAGTATTTTACCATACAGCGCCAGCAGCAAACTTCACAGCAAACTTCACAAACGTACCAACTACCGGTGACAGAATAACAACAGTAGCACTAATTATTGCACAAGGCCTAACACAGTATATGCCAACAGCAGTACAAATAGGTGGCGCAGCACAAACAATAGAATGGTTTGGGGGCAGCGTTCCTGGAGGTACAGCTAACGGATTTGACATAGTTTCTTTTACACTCATTAGACAATCATCTACTTGGACTGTGCTAGGAGCAAGTTCGACTTATGGATAACAAATATGCCACAGATAGCTAGTGTTTCAAGAGGAGCGTTAGCTTCAACAAAGATAAATCGAATCTCAACTGAAGGTGCTAGCCTAACAGGAGTTAGGGTAATGTCAGGTAATTATGTGCCTGGCTTAACTGGTAGTGCCTGGAGTAGTTGGATTGTAGACGGCATAGATAGAGATTATAACACAACTACTTTTAAATCACGCACAAATGTAACCGTTAATGATGGCGAACATATAACCTTGATGTTAAGAGGCAACGGTGCCGGCCTTACTGCTTCGTTAGGATCGAGCGAGTTTAATAGACCTAGTGGATTTGGCGGTGCTATTGATGGAGGCAGTGGCCATTATTGTAATTTAATTAATGGTCCTCACACAGGATTAACTAACAGTATAGAATATGACGACAACAGAGTAAGAGTTCATAGTGATTATCTATCAGCAGACTCTGTTACTGGAGTTACTGATTTACCAATTTATTCTTTTAGAAGTTATCCCGGACTGTCAGATGTAATAATTTATAACGGCAATAGCACAGATAGACGTAGGATACCACACAATCTCAAAGAAACACCAAAGTTCTTATTTGGAATGGCAATTTACGGAAGTAGCGCCGGCAGTTGGAATTGGAGATGGTCACGGGACAGCAGAATTGGTACGGATTTTTATGGCAATGGAAATCAAAGTAACAGAACAACTACAGGACTTTTACCTTCTGTTCCTGATGCAACTGGAATAACTATTGGCAATGACATTGGAATTAATAGTAGTAGTAGAGTATATATAATTCTTGCACTAGCAGCTGACGACTATGAAACTTACAGCACAATAACAAACAAAAAAGAAATAGCTACTGGTACAATTTCTAATACAAACGGGTATGGCGCAACAGGTACAATTGCTCTTGATTTTGAGCCATATTATATTTGGTACAGAGAAGAAAATGGGTCTTGGAGAATGTGTGGCCACCGAGGAACAAATTGGGGCTTAACTGATGGCGTAACTAGAATGTACGGCGGCGGGCAATATACGCAAACTTATTTTACAAGAACTGCAACTGGGTTTACTTTTAGCAGAGCGCCATTTGGAGATAATGTAACTCTTGAATGGATAGCATTTGGCGATACATCGGTTGGAACTTGGGACAGACAAGTAACGTTGTCCAATCCTAACATAGATACAGGTTCGTCTGATGATAGATTTGGTTTTGGAAATGCAATTACAGATAATTACATTATAATAGGTGCTGATCTAGAAGATACCTCAGGCAACTCTAATCAAGGTGTAATTTATGTTTATGAAATTGTAGATGAATCTACGATTACACTTAGACATACACTTACAAATCCTAACAGTACAGGAACAAGCCAATTCTGGGGGAACCGACTTGATGCTTATGGAGATTATATAGTTGTAGGTGACTCTACAGGCAATAGGGTACACGTATATCAAATTTCAACTATGAGCGGTTCTACAATATCTTCAGCTGACTATACTATAACAGAATCTACAGCTTCAAGTAGTTTTGCAGATGACGTAGCAATAGATAGAGGTTGGATAGTTGTAGGTGATCCCGGAGTAAATAATTCAAACGGATGCGCTTATGTTTACAACATTTCAACCTTTTCAGCATCTAACATAACAAGCCCTGCTTATGTGTTACAAAATCCTTATACAAACACAGGAACAGCGGACCGTATGGGACAAAGTGTTGATATTGATAAAGATCAAATTGTTGTTTCTATGTCAGGTTACAATGAGACTGCTTCCTCACAAGGTAGAATGATGTTGTACGATAAAAGTAACTTCACTACAACTAATGTTAGTTCTCCTGATGCTTTTTATGACAATCCCTTTGACCAACAGTACTTTGGTGGACCAGGAAACAATTTGGTTGCAATTCACCAAGATGCCGGCCTAGCAGCAGTTTGTCATCAATATTATGACGCAGGAGCAGGAATTCTCCAAGGCAGAGTATATGTTACAGATTTTAACGGCAATCTAAAAAGAATATTAGAATCTCCAGATGCTGCTGCCGCTGCTAGGTTTGGTACATCGTGTGTGTTCACACCTAGCGGAGAACAACTGATTGTGACTATGCAGAACGGATCTCAAGCAACTTATGTTTATAATACTTCGACAATACTTGCAGGTTTGCCTAGTGTGCCATTAACATCAGCAGACCATAAGAAAATATCAGGAAATTTTTCACCATATTCAGTAAGTGCAAATGACACAAGATTTGTTGTTGGATCACAAACTAGTAGTGTACTACCACAGGTGTTTTATAAATTTCAGTAAGGAATATAAATGACGGAAAAAGAATATACAGTAATTGCAAACACACGAGAAGACTTGCCCGCACTTGAAGCAGAGATTACTGCGAGCAGTGGAGCAGGTCCTATACCTAATCGTAGTGTAGACGTTGCTAACCCTAGACCTGGGTCAAAGATTCAAACACACTTTATGCTCACTGATGAAGAAGCAGAAGACCTACGCAGCGATCCTAGAGTACGTGCTGTAGAGATACCACCAGAGCAACGTGACGATGTATCAATAGGACTTAACGCAACACAGTCTGGAGCATTTTATAGAGGAAGCGGATTAGACAGCAGTTATGTAAACTGGGGGTTAAGAAGATGCATAGACATAAACAATCCTTACCTTAATAGCGGTGATAGAGTTACAGATATTTCTAATGCCTTACCAGAACAAAATGTAGACTATCAGTATGGAATTGACGGAACTGGAGTAGATGTTGTAATACAAGACTCAGGCATTGATCCTAATCATCCTGATTGGAATGATGCAAACGGCAGTAGTCGATTACAACAAATAAATTGGTATACAGCATCAGGGCTCGCAGGTACACAGAGTGCAAACCACTACAGAGACCTAGACGGACACGGTAGTCATTGTGCAAGTATTGCGGCAGGACTTATATACGGTTGGGCAAAGAACGCACACATTTATTCACAAAAACTTGGCGGATTAGAAACATTATCTGGATCTGACGGCACAGGCATTAACAACTCAGATGCATTTGATACTATAAGATTATGGCACAACGCAAAGACAAATGGTAGACCTACTGTGGTTAATATGTCGTGGGGGTACGGAGGTAATGTCACAGGAAATCCTACTAGTGGCGTATACAGAGGAACAGCTTGGACTTGGGGGACTGATTACACTAATAGAACTACACTAATGGAGCAAACTGGAGTTAGTGAAAACTTTTTTAGCGGCGGAACTAGTCACAGAGTACCAGTAAGATTAGCAAGCATTGATGCAGAAGTAGACGATATGATAGCAGATGGTATACACGTTTGTATTGCTGCAGGCAACAATCTACACAAAGCAGACCTTTCAACAGGACCAGACTACAACAACCAAGCTACATTTGGTGGAAGTACTAGAAACTATCACAGAGGCAGCTCTCCATTTTCAGATGATGCATTTATGGTAGGTAACGTAGATAGTGGTGCTCAAGCATCCAATGGCGCTACAGACAACACAATAGCGTTAGATCAAACTAGTGTTAGTACAACACGTGGCCCAGGAGTAAACATATTTGCTCCAGGTACAGACATAATGGCTGCGACTAGTAGCACCTATGATACTGGCAGTTACTCTACTACAGACTATCCTAGCGATGCAAACTTTCCTATTATGAGCATTGGTGGAACATCAATGGCAAGCCCACAGGTGTGCGGAGTAGTAGCACAGCACCTGCAAGTGTTTCCTAATCTAACGCCTGCACAAATGCAAACCCGTATATGGAACGATACAAATGCTGTAATGTTTACTACAGGTTCATCCACAGATTATCGTAGGATACAGGATAGCTTAATGGGAGCTCCAAATCGTATGTTGTACAGTAGGTACGGACGACAAGCATTTACAACTAACACAGCACTAATTCAAAATGTACAGATCACATAAAGGAATATAATATGAAAAAAGAACCAACACACATTTATGCAGTACTAGCATACTCACCAAGTCTTAATGTTACCAAACGTATATTTGATGAGGATGCATTGCTTGCTCCCTACAATCATACAGTTAGAGAAGCAGCAGCAAATCAAAAGGCAGTAGCGTTTGCTCAACAAATGAATGACCAAGAACATCAACGAGCAACTGACTGGGTTCCTAAAATTAAAAAGCAATTATACAAGCCAAGTGGAATTGTTAGAGGTGCTGATATCAAATGGCCAAGAAATATTGTTCGCGGACAATAAATAGTTAAATATAATACACAAGGAGATATAGATGTCATTATCAATTTCAGTATACGGTTTTATGACGCTAACTGGATCACAAACAGCAGGTCGTTGGGCAACAGCTGAAATCACAGCAGAAACTGGAGCAGACACAATGGTGTACGAAGTTCCAAATGTTGGTGTTGACTATATGATTCTCGCAGTTAGTATTACAAACCAAAACGCTTATACAGCAAGTAACGTAAGTTTTGCAGTTAGTCAAGATGCTACACCAAGAGGGTATGAGTTTTTAGAATATAGAAGTAGCTTAGTACCATCAGGTACATTAGAGCGCACACAGATTGTTGCAAGTGCAGGAGACAAAATTTATGTACGTTGGGGCATTCCGGTTCCGCGTAACGATTTAAGAATCCTCGACAACGCTGAAGCAGGATCAGTTATTCCAATGGGTATGACAGTAATGCCAGACAACGCTGTTGTAGCAGCAGATTCAGTCGGTAGTGCAATAATGTATATGCGCAATATTGATGCAGCAGGTGTAGTTGATGCAACAGCACAGTATACACTAGCAACATCAAACGCAATGCTGGCTCCTAGTACAAGTGCCACACTTGATGTTACAATGACTACAACTGATACTGATACGTTCTACGAGTTCAATGCAGCTCTACAAAACACACAGAACGAAGGATTTGAATACACAGGTGCAAGCGGATACGAAGACTTTGTAACCACTGACCTGCGTGTTGACGGCACCATTGGTGGTACCAACACATTTCCTTTATACAAGACTGCCAGCTTTAGTGGCTCTAGTGGACTATGGACATCTAACAACACTCTAGGAGATATTGAAACAGGTATTTCAGTTGTATGGCCAGGGGCTGTAGATACTGGACAGCGTGTGAAACTGTTTACTACAGACAACGGCACAGACACAATGTTCTCAATAGGATATGTAGACTCAGGTACATCAAGTCGCAAACAAGGTTGGTGTACAGCGTTTAACGGCACAACCAAACTATGGGACAGCTTTTTAGACCAAGGTGCAGAAGATGCTATACCTGTGGGAATATACTACTGGGCTGGATACGTTTGGACACTGTTCAGTGACGGATATCTTGTACAGCTAGATGCTAGTGATGGCACAATTGAAAGTGAATTTACCCTAGCAATTACAGATGATGCAGATATGACGTTTGGTAACGTAGACACAAACTCAAGACTGTTCTATGCACTAGGCAACACACTTTACTTTACATCAAGCAGAACCACTGAAGGTGCTGCAAAGTATGTGACCTATTTATGGAAATACACTATTGGAACAGGAGTGCGTTCAATCAAGAAGCTGGACACACAGAGTGGTACAACAGGTGTATATACTCCACGCTTCCTAGTAGCAACTTCAGATAGAATCTATCTACAGCTACAAGCCAACTACGAAGAAACAGGTGTTGTACAGAACCATTCATATCTATATGACATACTAGATTCAACTTTGATAACAGCTGATTACAATGATGGTGTAAAGACTGACACACTAACAACAGTGGATGCTAGTAACTACACACAAGCTGCTACAACAGTGTTGTTCCATTCAAACAATGCATTTAACATACCTTATCCAACTGATGTATCAAGTGACCTAGGCGATGTAGCTACTAGTCCACTAGGTGTCAATAGTGATGCACTTCCAGAGATCCGCGAACTAAGTATTGATGCACCGTAATAGGAGTTAATACTAATGAGCAAGCTACACGTTTTTGGATGTAGTGTCACACAAGGATTTGCCCTGCCCGACGTGGTAAAGCCTATCCTACACCCTGATGGCACACCCTTAACTGATCAAGAGATACAAGATGATCCCACAATCCATTGGGGAGACATTCATTTGTACCAGCCCAGCAAGTATGCTTGGCCACAGGTACTAGCAGAACAATTGGGTTATGCTGTAGACAATCACGCTCGTCGTGGTGCTTGCTACAATCAAATTGCACGACAGGTGGCTGTACACGGTGTAGACATTCCCAAGGAAGACGTAGCAATTGTAATGTGGACCTATAACAGCCGTATGAGTCTACAGTGGCCACAGCGGACCACAGTTCCCTTATGCACAGAAGTAGACACATCAGACACAGTATGGCGCACGGTCACACGTGGGTTTAACCGATTGGTTGGACTAGATCCTGCTCGTACATCAACAACTCCCGAACACGAAACTCAAATGCAGCGTTGGATCAAGCAGAGTACAACCTATACATATATGGATCCTAGAGCTGTGTGGGATAGATACTACAACAATCTTGTCACACAAACACTAGTGGATGGCACACTGAGCAGCCAAGGTGCTAGAGTAATACATCTAAGTGTTGAACCGACAAGTGCATACGACCAATTGGAAGAAGCCTATACACAGCTACACACAAGTCTACAAGCACCATACAACATACCCGATCCCCGAGATTGGTATAATATAAGTGTTGATCACGAAGCTTGTAGTGTGATACTTGATCCTAGTATACCCACTGCTGAGAACGATATGCACCCAAGTGTAGCACATCACTTAAACTTCGCCACGCACCTCAAGAAAGCCTACTTTGCCTAGACAGCCGCGAAGCGGTTAAGCCCAAAGCTGCGAAGCAGCTAACGGTAGTTAGCTTAAAGCAAAAATCCCACACACACAGAACATTTTTAAGCAAGAGTACACAAGTATCAACGACAAGTGTAATCACGCTGTAAGACGCTTATATGCACGTATAGAAGCCTATACAACCACCAACAAGTATGCTGGATTTGAACTTAGTGCTAGACTAGCTAGTGTTCTGTGGGCAAGGCTGTCAAACGCAAGAGATGTTGCGCTACATTGATATGAGTCTATTGAGTGATCTACGTACAACTTTATACTAGCACAGTGTGTTAGACTGTCTTTGTATGCTAGTGACTTTGACTCGTCATATATGAATGATAGTAGGTACATTGGGCTACGCTGTATAGTTAGTTAGCAAACACTGTGATAACGCTAGTTACGCTTTTATATATAATAAGTAACCTGTAACAAGTACAACGCACTATGTGAATGACTTTGATCGAACTGTGTATAACACAGTGTTTGCTACTGTTACTTAGTATGGTATAATAAAACTAGCTTATAATAGCTTAAAATGCACACATATGCGTAACCTACAGTTATACGCTACTAGAGAGGAACCGTTTAGAACACACACTAGAGCTAAAGCTCTAACACGCTACACTGTCGTTTGCGTGTGCTTGCAGAGCAAATGGGTTCGTGTAGAGTAAAAAAATTGTGCGCAAAAAATTTTGAACCCTGATTCTATTTTCGAAATGGGTTCTACAGTGAGAAAAATTTGCGCTACGAAAAATTATGGTGAAGTACTTACAGAAGTGAGGTGGTGAATTTAGCTGCATCCATTTTTAAAAAGGCACTAAGCGCGGACTAAGCTGTTGATATTGCTACAGTTTTACCCCCTGGCACCCCCGACCGCCTCGAGAAATATTTTATTTTTTTTTTGAAAAAGATTTTTTATTAATGCAAAAAGAAAAAGGAGACTAACATTGCTGCTAGCCTCCCCGGGTCTTGTCTTAGACTTAGCTAGGATTGCCTGTTACCTTACGTAACTCAGCTACCCCCTAGTGGGTATTAGTCAGCTCTGCTACCCGCATAAGCTGTGAAGCCTGCTGCCTTGAACACCTTAGCTGCTGCCTGGGCACCTGCTTCCTTAGTACTCATACACTGAGTACCTAGTCCACTTGGGTTCCATATGCTGTATGCTCCACTGTAGTCCTT
>TARA_B110000858_G_scaffold192156_1_pt1 | contig 10984 bp, 4 predicted proteins | sample TARA_B110000858 | Tara Oceans TARA_B110000858 (sample SAMEA4398247) | marine metagenome | biome: Polar Biome; feature: [SRF] surface water layer (ENVO:00010504); material: water (ENVO:00002006), including particulate matter (ENVO:01000060) such as... | depth 5 m | reverse complement strand
ACTTTTCCAACTTGGAGTCTAGCCCAACCTTTTAGAATGCTTTGTCATAACGGAGAAATTAATACTGTAAGGGGAAATATTAACTGGATGAATGCTAGGCGCAAAAATTTAGCATCACCAATATTTACAGAAAAAGATCTTGAAAAAATTTGGCCAATCATTGAAGAGGGGCAATCTGATACAGCATCTTTTGATAACGCTCTCGAGCTTTTAGTGATGGGCGGATATTCCATTGCTGAAGCTATGCTAATTATGATTCCAGAAGCATGGCAGAACAATAATATAATGGATGAAAAATTAAAAAATTTTTACGAATATCACGCTCCTATTATGGAGCCATGGGATGGTCCTGCAAATATAGCCTTTACTGATGGAAAACAAATTGGAGCATTACTTGATAGAAACGGATTAAGGCCGGCTAGGTATGTTATCACTAATGATGATGAAGTTATTTTTGCATCAGAGATGGGCCTAATACCAATCGATGAAGCTAAAATTAAGTCTAAATGGCGATTGGAGCCTGGAAAGATGCTTTTGGTTGACCTAGAAAAAGGAATAATAATTAAGGATCAAGAAATTAAAAAAGATGTAGCTGATAAAAGACCTTGGAGAAAGCTATTAGAACTGAATCAAATAAAGATTGGCGATATTCCTGAAACAAAAGAATTGAACAAAAATTCCTTATCTCGAAAAAGTTTACAAAAAGCTTTTGGATACACTCAAGAGGATGAAAAGTTTTTATTAAATCCAATGGTAGAGAATGGAATGGAAGCCACAGGGTCAATGGGGACCGATACTCCTATTGCACCCCTTTCATTAAAATCAAAACCTATGTTTTCATATTTCAAACAAAAATTTGCTCAAGTAACCAACCCTCCGATCGACCCCATTAGAGAAGAAATGGTTATGTCAATTAATAATTACATAGGCCCAAGACCAAATGTTTTAGACTTAGGCCATAAGAAAATATTAAAATATATAAAATTAGAGACTCCGATCTTAGACGAACAAAATGCTAATAGAATTTTAAGTCTAAAAAAAAGTAATACCTCTTTTTTATCAACAAAAGTTATCGATATTACATTTGATCCAAATAAAGGTGACCTAGAGGGGTCTTTAAAAAAAGTTTGTGGAGAAGCTGAAGACAGCATCAATGAGGGCTATAATATAATAGTTCTTTCAGATAAATTAATTAGTAAAAACAATGCACCAATTCCATCTCTTTTGGCGACATCAAAAGTACACCAGCATTTAATAGACAAGGGCTTGAGAACATCTTCAGGTTTAGTTATTGAAACAGGTGAGGCAAGAGAGATTCATCATTTCTGTTGTTTAGCAGGCTACGGTGCTGATGCAATTCACCCTTGGCTAGCCCTTGATGTAGTAAAAAATTTAATTGAAGATTTTGATGAATATGATGCAAAAGAAAACTATATAAAGGCTATAGGTAAGGGTATTAAAAAAGTTATGTCGAAAATGGGCATATGCACCTATCAATCTTATTGTGGAGCTCAAATATTTGATGCTATTGGATTATCCTCAGAATTAATAAATGAGTATTTTAATGGTACATCAAGCCTTGTTGAAGGGCTAGGAATTAAAGAAATTGAGATAGAAAATAAAGTAAGACATAATGATGCCTTTAAAACAATGCCAGGGCTAGAAAATCTTCTTGATGTTGGAGGGGAGTATGCTGTTCGTCACAGAGGGGAGAAGCATACATGGGATAGTGATAATGTTAAAAACCTTCAGCATGCTGTCCGATCTAACAATCCAAAAGTTTATGATGACTATGCAAAATCTATAAATATCCAAGACCAAAAATTAATGACATTGAGGGGCCTTTTTTCAATCAAGAATGCTGAAGATTTTTCAAAAAAATCAATCCCTATAGATCAAGTCGAAGAAGCAAAAGAAATAGTAAAACGCTTTGCAACTGGAGCTATGTCTTATGGTTCAATTAGTAGAGAAGCACACACTAATCTTGCTATCGCAATGAATAGAATTGGTGGTCGATCAAATACAGGTGAAGGTGGTGAAGAGGTAGATAGATTTTCTATTCTGGAAAATGGTGATTCTATGAGATCCTCAATTAAGCAAGTTGCCTCTGGAAGGTTTGGAGTAACAACTGAATATCTAGTAAATTCAGATATGATTCAAATTAAAATGGCGCAAGGAGCAAAGCCGGGTGAAGGTGGACAACTGCCTGGTCACAAGGTCGATCAAACAATTGCTAATGTAAGATTTTCTACTCCTGGAGTAGGACTAATATCTCCCCCACCCCATCATGATATTTATTCAATTGAAGACTTAGCCCAGTTAATTTATGATTTAAAAAATACAAATCCTTCAGCAGCAATTTCTGTTAAATTAGTATCTGAGGTTGGAGTTGGTACGGTTGCCGCAGGAGTATCTAAAGCAAAAGCCGATCATGTTACTATTTCTGGTTTTGAAGGTGGGACAGGGGCAAGCCCATTGACCTCAATTAAAAATGCTGGGAGTCCATGGGAGCTTGGGCTTGCTGAGACACACCAAACACTTGTTATAAATGGATTAAGATCAAGAATTACAGTTCAAGCAGACGGTGGCCTTAAAACAGGACGTGATGTCGTTATAGCAGCTCTCTTGGGAGCAGATGAATTTGGATTTTCAACAGCCCCTCTTATTGCCTCTGGATGTATTATGATGAGAAAATGCCATCTTAATACTTGCCCAGTTGGCATAGCCACACAAGATCCTGAATTGAGAAAACTATTTAATGGTCAGCCAGAGGATGTAATCAACTTTTTCTTCTTTGTTGCTGAAGAGGTTAGATCTTATATGAGCCAATTAGGTTTTAAAACATTTAATGAAATGATAGGGCAAAGTCAGTACTTGGATACAAATAAAGCCATTGATCATTGGAAAACAAAGGGCTTAGACTTTACTAGATTATTTTTTAAGCCAGAGCCATGGGAAGGTGACTTACTTTATCAAAGCCAAAAACAAGATCATGATATTTTTAATATTCTAGACAGAGATTTAATTAAAGAATCTAAGGGTGCTCTAGAAAATTCTACGCCTGTGCAAATTAACTCTAAAATTAATAATACAGATAGATCTGTTGGCTCTATGTTATCAGGCGAAGTTGCAAAAAGGTTCGGTCATAAAGGTCTTCCAGATGAGACTATTAATATTAAACTAAATGGAACTGCCGGACAAAGTTTTGGAGCTTTTTTAGCTAAAGGAGTATCACTAGAGCTTAGGGGTGAAGGAAATGATTATGTTGGGAAAGGGATTTCAGGTGGCAGAATTGCTATTTATCCACCTAGTAACTCAAATATCATTCCAGAAGAAAATATTATAGTTGGTAATACAGTTCTTTACGGTGCAATAACTGGAGAGTGTTACTTTAATGGAATTGCTGGCGAAAGATTTGCAGTAAGAAACTCTGGTGCAACTGCTATTGTAGAGGGCGCTGGAGATCATTGTTGCGAGTATATGACAGGTGGAATAGTTGTAGTCCTTGGTCAGGTCGGAAGAAATTTTGGAGCAGGTATGTCTGGGGGCATTGCTTATGTTCTCGATGAACAAAATAAATTTAAAAAATTATATAATTCTGAAATGATTGAACTAGAGGAAATAGAAAATAGTGATAGTAGTGTCGTAAGCGATAACCTACTGGGGCATGATAAAGAAAGACTAAGCAGTCTAATACAAAATCACTTCAGATATACAAATAGCCCCAAAGCAAAAAATATTTTAGATAATTTTGATAGCTATTTATCAAAATTCATAAAAGTTATGCCAATCGAATATAAAAAAGTCCTTATCAAAATGTATGAAAAAAAAGGTCAGTCTGAAGAATCGCAAAGGGGTAATCAATAATGGGTAAGCCAACAGGATTTATGGAAATAGAAAAGATTGATAGAGGGTATAAATCTATACCAGATAGAATATCAAATTATAAAGAATTTATAGTCCCCCTATCAAAAGAAGAAACAGTCAAGCAAGCTGCAAGATGCATGGATTGTGGAATTCCTTATTGTCACACAGGCTGTCCAGTAAATAACCAAATACCAGATTGGAATGATTTAGTTTACTCCAATGACTGGAAAAATGCCTTAGAAAACCTTCATTCAACTAATAATTTTCCTGAGTTCACCGGAAAAATTTGCCCTGCCCCATGTGAAGCAGCGTGTACATTAAATCTTTATGAAGAGCCTGTTTCTATTAAAACAATTGAATGCGCAATTATTGATAGGGGTTTTGAAGAGGGCTGGATTAAACCTCAAAAAATTAATAAAAAAACTGGTAAAAAAGTTGCTGTAATTGGAGCTGGACCTGCCGGACTAGCTTGTTCACAACAACTAATAAGGGCTGGTCATCAAGTGACCTTATATGAAAAAAATAGTAAAGCAGGTGGCCTACTTAGGTATGGAATACCTGATTTCAAAATGGAAAAAACAGTAATTGATAGACGCATAGAACAAATAGAAGGTGAAGGAGTTACATTTATTTATAACACTGCAATTGGCAAAGATATCTCAATGGATGAATTAAAGAAAAAATTTGATGCAATTGTTTTATCTGGTGGATCAGAATACCCACGTGACCTCCCGGTGGATGGAAGAGATCTAGATGGAGTTCATTTTGCTATGGACTTCTTGCCTCAACAAAATCGTCGTGTTTCTTATGAAAAAATTTCGAGTAGCATAAGCGAGATTTTAGCTTCAGATAAAAATGTAATTGTTATTGGCGGAGGGGATACTGGGTCAGACTGCATTGGAACATCTATAAGGCAAGGAGCAAAATCCGTAACTCAATTAGAAATTATGCCTATACCGCCAGAACAAGAGGATAAGGCTCTTACTTGGCCAAACTGGCCTTTAAAATTAAGAACATCTTCTAGCCAATCAGAAGGGGCTTTGAGAGATTTCTCAGTAATGACACAAAGTATTTCTGGTAAAGATGGAAAGGTCACTGAAATTAATTGCGTAAGGGTTGATGAAAAGATGAAACCTATTCCAAAAACAGAATTCAGCATAAAGGCTGATTTGATTTTGTTAGCCATGGGTTTTGTTCATCCTATTCATGAAGGAATGATCGAAAGCTCTAGTGCTGAACTTGACCCGAGAGGCAATGTAAAAGCTAACACAGAAGATTATAAAACCTCGCAAGATAAAATTTTTACTGCAGGTGATATGAGGCGGGGACAGTCTTTAGTTGTATGGGCTATAAGAGAAGGTCGACAATGCGCAAGTTCTGTTGATTTATTTCTGACAGGCCAAAGAAATCTTCCAATTTAGATACTTGATCGAAGCATATCATCTACAACTTTTTCTAGATCAATAAGTGAACTGCATACTTTTGATTTAGAGGTGTAGGGAACAAATCTTAACATTTCAGAGTCACCAGTACCCCATAAAGATTTTGGCTCAGGATTTAAAAAAATTATTCTTTTAGATTTTTCTTGGATAGCTTTAAGTATATCACATCTAGGGTCTCCATAGTTTGATCTTGCGTCACCCAAGATAATAACAGTTGTTTTTCTATCAATATCATTTTCAATAAAACCCTCTAAATCTTTAAAGGCTTGACCATAATCTGTTGATCCACCTCCATTTATTAAAAGAGTCTCAGTTGCTGCAATTTCTATATCTTTGGTTTCAAAAAGATTAGTAACTTCACCCGCTTTGTTAGAAAAGGCAAAGGTACGAACATGCGGTAGTACATCTGTTATGCTATGAAGAAACATAAGAAAAAATCTTGAAATATTTGCAACAGAGCCAGATACATCACAAAGTGCAACAATCTTAGGTCTATCAACTTTTGTTTTTTTCCAAACAGTTTCAAATAAAATACCATCGTATTCTTGATTAGCTCTTATTGTAGATCTAACATCGAGGATTCCCCTCCTCGCTTTCCTTTTTCGCCTTGAATGTACTGATACTAATCTTTTTGCCATTCTTTTAATTATTTTTGACATCATAGTGTAATCAGATCTATCAGCTTGAGTAAGGCGTATTTTCGATAAAACATCCTCCCTAAGCTGCCTTCCGGCATTGGTCGTTCTCATCTTAACCTGATTATCGACATAATCTCTAATCTCTAATCTAAGACGCTCCCTAATTTCTTTTAGTTCTTCTTCTCTCTTTAAATCACCTGAACGTGAAGCTAAAAAAATATCATTATTTAATTTTTCAAGACCAATTGCATCAAAAATTTTACGAGTAAACATTCCTGTTTGGGTGAAAAGTCTTATTTCTGATAAATTAACCTCTCTTGCAGCTACCGCCATTAATGTCATTAAAGAATTTCTATCAGACTGTTTGAATAAATACTCTAAATTGCTAGATTTGATATCATCTAATTCTTCTGCCTCCTCTTCACTATTTAAATTATCCTCTAATTCATCATTGCTATCAGAATTATTATCAAACTCCATATACCTCTCTTCAAAGAAGTTCTCGAAACATTCATTAAATATTTCTTTTTCTCTTAAACTTTTTGCTAATGTTTGTGAAAGTGAATCCTGCAATAAAGATTTATCATTCAGCCCTATATGAGAAACAACATGCATTGCATCAATAGACTCAGAAGTTGAAATTCTTACCTCGGATGATCTTAAAATATGAATAAAGTCTCTTAGGAAATCAACCATCTATTTATTTGAATTCTCAATAATACTATCAATTTCCGGATCAGAGGTATCAATATCTGATTGGAACTTTAATAAAATATTTAGTGTTTCACGAACTATTTCCGGTTCTAAAACTTTAACATTTAAAAGTACCAATGCTCTTGCCCAATCAATAGTCTCAGAAATAGACGGTAATTTTTTTAAATCAAGATTTCTTAAATTTTGAACGAAGGCGACTAATTGCTTTCTTAAATTTTGATCTATATCTGGAACACGTGAATTAATAATTTTTTCTTCTAAGTGTGAGTCTGGGAAAGGTATATAAAGATGTATGCATCTTCGCTTTAGAGCATCACCTATTTCTCTTGTATTGTTCGAAGTTAAAAATACTATAGGTTTAACTTTTCCCTTTATAGTGCCAATTTCAGGGATAGAAATTTGATAATCCGATAGTATTTCTAGAAGAAAGGCTTCAAACTCATCATCAGATTTATCTATCTCATCTATAAGTAAGACGGATCCTTCCTCGCTATTAATGGCTTTTAATAAAGGTCTTGGTTCTAAAAATTTTTCAGAAAAGAAAATATCATCAAAACTATCAAGATTTTCAATAGAAGATTCCAAGCTATCCGACTGAGAGACGATATTATTGAGTTTATCCTTTAAAACTTGAGTATAAAGAAGCTGCTTTCCATATTTCCACTCATACAAGGCCTTTGATTCATCTAAACCTTCATAACACTGCAATCTTATTAAAGGTTTTTTCGTCCATTCTGAGGTAGCCTTTGCAAGTTCGGTTTTACCGACACCAGGAGGTCCTTCAACTAATATTGGTTTCCCCAGGGACTGACTAAGAAATATAGCTGTTGCAATGTGAGTATTACAAATATAGCCTTTTTCTTCAAAACTTACTTGGATGGATTCTATTGAATCTTTTGCTGAAATACCGGATGTTGTTTTATTATCTGACAATAAAATCTCCTTAATTAAGTTTTTTTTAAATATTAGGTAGAATATACTTATTTGATGAACACGAAAGGAAAAAATATGACTGCTATTAATGATGTTACAAAATTAGAGGTAAAAGATAATATAGCCATCCTTACCTTAAATTCTCCTCCAGTAAATGCTTTATCAGCTCTCGTTAGAGAGGGTTTGGATAAAGGCATTAAACAGGCAATAGAAAATGATAGCGTCAATGCAATTATTCTTATTTGTAAGGGGAGAACTTTTATTGCCGGTGCAGATATTTCTGAGTTTGGAAAAGAGCCAAAGGGACCGTCTCTATTTGAGGTACAAGAAGAGCTAGAAAATTCTCCAAAGCCAATTATTGCAGCAATTCACGGAACTGCACTTGGAGGAGGTCTCGAGGTTGCTTTAACTTGTCATTATCGTATTGCAGTACCGTCGGCAAAATGCGGTTTGCCCGAGGTTAATTTAGGGTTACTTCCAGGTGCTGGAGGAACGCAAAGATTGCCAAGGTTAGTAGGGGTTGAGCAAGCCTTAAAGATGGTTACTTCTGGAATTCATTTATCAGCTGATAAATGCTTAACAGCTGGTTTAATAGATAAACTTTCTAATGAAAATGAATTATTAAATGATTCAATTTTATTTGCTAAAGAAATAATTTCTGAAAACAAACCTTTAAGAAAGGTTCGAGATATTAATGAAAAAGTAATAGCTGCAAGGGGTAATGAGAGTATATTTAGTAATTTTAGAAAATCTATCGCCAGAAGAACAAGAGGGTTTTTGGCTCCAGAGTATAACATCAAATGTATTGAGGCAGCAGTTAATCATTCATTTGATGAAGGAATAAAAATTGAAAGAGATTTATTTTTAAAACTTATTACCGGAAACCAATCAGCAGCACAAAGATATTTCTTTTTCTCGCAAAGGCAAGTTGCAAAAATCCCCGATATCCCAAAAGAAACAGAAAAAAAAGAAATCAATGCAGTTGGAGTCATTGGAGCAGGAACTATGGGTGGAGGTATTGCGATGAATTTTGCAAACGCTGGTCTTCCTGTTACAATTATTGAACAAAGCCAAGAGCGCCTTGATAAGGGTATAGGAATTATTCGAAAGAATTATGAAAATTCTGCCAATAAAGGCAGAATAGCAATTGAAGATGTAGATCATAGAATGAGTCTAATTAGCGGCGATGTTTCTATGGAGGCACTGTCTGATAAAGATCTAATAATTGAAGCAGTATTTGAGGATATGAATCTTAAAAAAGAGATATTTTCAAAATTAAATACTATTGCAAAGCCAGGGTCCATATTGGCAACCAATACATCTGGCTTAGATATTAATGAGATTGCCTCTATGACCGATAGACCGGAAAATATAATTGGTTTACATTTTTTTAGTCCTGCAAATGTCATGAAATTATTAGAAGTAGTAAGAGGTGAAAAAACCTCAAAGGAAGTCATAGCAACATCAATGGCAATGGCAAAATCGATTGGAAAGGTTGCAGCTCTTGTTGGCGTCTGTCCAGGTTTTGTTGGTAATAGGATTCTTGCACAAAGACAAAGGGAGGCAAATAAACTTATTTTGGAAGGGGCTCTACCCTGGGACATTGATAATGCTCTCTTTGATTTTGGTTTTCCAATGGGGCCTTTTGCAATGTCTGATTTAGCTGGGTTAGATATTGGATGGAATAAAGAAACCTCACGTGGAGAAACCATAAGAGAAAGGCTCTGTGAGAATCAAAGGTTTGGACAAAAATCTGGGAAAGGTTTTTATATTTATGATGAAAATAGAAATAAATCTCCTGACCCGGAGGTCGAAGAATTAATAAAAACTTTTGCTGAAAAGAAGCAAATTAAAACACGTTCAATAGAAAAGAAGGAAATTCTTGAGAGATGCCTTTATCCAATGATTAATGAAGGGTTTAAAATTCTTGACGAAGGTATGGCCATTAGGGCTAGTGACATAGACATAATATGGATAAATGGCTATGGCTGGCCTGTATATGAGGGCGGTCCAATGTTTTTTGGTAACTCAATAGGCTTTGGAAAAATCCTTGATTGGCTTAAAAAAATGGAAGAAGAATATGGTGAAGATTTTAAACCTTCACCTTATTTAGAAAAAGTTGTTAAAGAGGAATTAAATATATTTAACTAATAAATAAATTTTTATTTCTCTAACTTAATTTTATTGAATTTTTATAAATAACTTCTTTTAGGAGTATGTATGAATATAACTATTATAGGATCTGGTTATGTCGGCCTAGTAACAGGGGTTTGCTTATCAGATGCTGGTCATAAAGTGATTTGTCTAGATAAAGATAAGATTAAGATAGATAACTTATCAAATGGAAGGGTTCCAATTTTTGAGCCTGGGCTAGATGCGCTTGTAAAAAAAAATATAGAAGCAAAGAATTTGATTTTTTCTTCTGATCTTGAATCATCTCTAGGTAAGTCTAAGGTTATATTTATTGCAGTCGGAACACCTACAAGTCTAGATGGGGACAATGCAGATCTATCACAAATTTATTCTTGCGCTAAAGATATAGCAAACAATCTTCAGGACGGAAGTACTATAATAATTAAATCAACTATACCTGTTGGAACTTGCGATAAGGTAGAGGAAATTATTTCTTTGAAAAATCCAAATAAGACTTTTGATGTAGTATCAAACCCGGAATTTTTAAGGGAAGGCTCTGCAATTATTGATTTTGAAAATCCCGATAGAATTGTTGCAGGAACATCTAATCACCAATCAATAGAATTAATTAAAACAATATATAAGAGACAAATTGAAAACAAATGCCCATTAGTTCTTACTTCGAGAAAATCATCGGAGCTTATTAAGTATGCAAGCAATTCAATGCTTGCTATGAGAATAATTTTTATTAATGAAATTGCTGATTTATGTGAAAAAGTTGGAGCAAATGTTGAAGACATTGCAAATGGTATAGGCCTAGATAATAGAATAGGGCCACACTTTCTTAATGCAGGACCTGGTTTCGGTGGATCCTGCTTTCCAAAAGATGCAAGAGCCCTTATTGAGTCAGGTGAAGAATATAAAGCACCTCAAAACCTTCTAAAGGCGGTAATCGAAGGCAATGAAAGGCGAAAATTAAATTTATCTGATCGAATAATAAATATATTAGGAGAAAATAAGAAAGTTGGCATTTTAGGTGTTACTTTCAAAGCTAACACGGATGATATGCGCGAAGCCCCAAGCCTATCAATTATTCCAAAACTATTAGATAATGATATTAATGTCTCTATTTATGATCCCGAGGCCAATCAGCATGAGATAAAAGAATTTCATGGTGCAAAATGGAGGGAGGATCCCTACTCTGTTGCAAAAAATGCAGATTGTTTAATTATTTTAACCGAATGGAATGAATTTAAA
>TARA_B110000858_G_scaffold5895_1_pt1 | contig 10988 bp, 8 predicted proteins | sample TARA_B110000858 | Tara Oceans TARA_B110000858 (sample SAMEA4398247) | marine metagenome | biome: Polar Biome; feature: [SRF] surface water layer (ENVO:00010504); material: water (ENVO:00002006), including particulate matter (ENVO:01000060) such as... | depth 5 m | reverse complement strand
AATGTGTTTCTTCATGGAATCGAGTCTTTAAATTAATATTCAAGCAAAGTTACTGAGAGTTTGTCATATCCTATAGAGCATATTTTTTTAATCAGAATCTGTATATGACAATTAATTTGAATGGAAATAGTAATCTTAAATTAACATTATTTGGTAAAAATTTACTTTACGAGGTCACCAGGAATCATGCATCATTAGTAGAAAATAAAGCTCCATTACCTGGAAGAAATGACGGAATTTAATTTAACTTATTAATCAAGATGCTAACAAGGAAATAAGCCTAGGCTTACTAGCAAAGTTTAGGGTTAATCTGAATTATGAATATACAGCCAATAACAGATAAATCTGCAGTCGCATTATCTTTTATATGTGTCCTGCATTGTTTCCTTGCTCCCTCTTTGCTTATTTTTACTTCTAGCTTTATATCTCTTTCAGTTGAAAGCGAGTTAATCCATAAATTAATCATATTGGCAGCTGCTCCAATTAGTATGACTGCGTTAATACTTGGCTACCAAAATCATAAAAAAATCACATTTCTTTCTTTCGGAATTCTAGGACTTGCAATATTTGTATTTGCAGCAATAGCTGGGGAGCATTTATTAGGAGAGTATGGAGAAAAATGGTTAACATTAGCAGGCTCATCTTTGACTGCTTTTTGCCATTATAAAAATTTTATAATATGCAAAAAACTAGATTGCACGTGTCATAGTTAATAAAACCTGACACTATTTCGGCATATACAAATCAGTCAGTGTTCCCTCAAAGGCCTCTGACGCGAATGCAATCGTCTCAGAGAGCGTTGGGTGCGGATGGACGGTTAAGCTGATGTCCGACGCGTCGGCATCCATTTCAATTGCCAGTCCAATCTCGGCAATAAGATCACCCGCGTTTTGGCCAACGACTGCACCACCGAGTACACGACCTGTTTTCTTGTCAAACAACAGCTTCGTGAAACCTTCTGAACGGCCAAGGGCTAGCGCCCTGCCGCTTGCAGCCCACGGAAACTGGGCCTTCTCATAGTCGATACCCTGAGCCTTCGCCTCAAGTTCGGTAAGCCCAACCCACGCAATTTCAGGATCCGTGTAAGCAACCGAGGGGATCGTCCGCGCGTCAAAGTAACTCTTTTTACCTGCCACGACCTCAGCGGCAACCTTAGCCTCATGCGATGCCTTGTGCGCCAGCATTGGGCCACCGGCGAGATCACCAATCGCGAAAATGTGCGGTACGTTCGTACGCATCTGCTTATCAACTTCGATGATGCCACGCTGATCAACTGCAACGCCGGCTTTCTCTGCATCCAGAGTTCCGCCATTGGCCCTCCGGCCTATCGCAACAAGCACTCGGTCATAGACACCCACTGATGGTGCTTTGTCACCTTCGAAGCTGACTTCAATTCCCGGTACCGTCGCACGCATACCTGTAACTTTGGTAGATACCATGATCGCGTTATAGCGTTTTTTGATGATCTTCATAAACGGGCGCAACAGATCAGGGTCGGTACCGGGCATCAACGAGTCGGCCAACTCAACAACACTGACGTCGGTACCTAGCGCGGCGTAGACGCAAGCCATTTCGAGACCAATAATGCCGCCGCCAACGACCAGCATTTTCTTTGGGACCGGCGTCAGCTCAAGTGCGCCAGTGGAATCGACAATTCGCGGGTCATCCGGCAAGCCCGGCAGCATTACTGGTTTGGACCCAGCCGCAATAATGCAGTACTTGAAATCGATCGTTTCATCATTATCCAGGCGCACACGATTCGTCGATTCGAACTTAGCCACCCCGGTGATGACCTTCACTTTACGTTGTTTCGCCATGGTCTGGAGACCACCGGTCAACTTTCCAACCACTTCATTCTTCCAGTCGCGCAGCTTTTCACCATCGATTTTCGGCTTGCCAAAGGTGACACCATGCGCTGCCATCGCTTCTGCTTCATCAATCACTTTGGCTGCATGCAGAAGCGCCTTCGATGGAATGCATCCGACGTTCAAGCAAACACCACCAATTACTGGCCATCGTTCGACCATTATGACATCGACACCAAGGTCGGCGGCCCGGAATGCCGCTGTATAGCCACCCGGGCCCGATCCTATGACAAGCAATGTCGCAGAGTAAGTTGCATCACTTCCCGTCTTGCTTATTACCCCCGCAACTACCGCTTCGATTTCGGACGGCGTCACCACCTGCGCTTCATCGTGAGGTTTGTCAGGCACTGCAGAAGGGGCGATCTCGGCCAGGATATTGCCCGCCGAAACCTTGCTGCCAACATCAACACTTAAGGAAACAATTTTTCCAGCTACTTCGGATGGCACGTCTATCGATGCTTTATCGGTCTCGACCGTAATCAATGGATCCTCAACCGCAATGGTATCGCCAACAGCGACTAACACCTCAATGACCTCGACGTCTTCAAAATCACCTAGATTGGGGACTCGTAACTGCACTATTTCGATCACTATTTACTCACCTTCAGCAAAGCATCTACATCGGCAAACGCTTTACCTAGATAGGTTGTGAACCGTGCCGCCTGAGCACCATCGATAACTCGATGGTCGTATGAGAAAGACAGTGGCAACATTAACTTCGGCTCGAACTCCGATCCATTCCATATTGGCTGCATCGACGAGCGCGACACGCCAAGAATTGCAACCTCAGGGGCATTAACAATCGGTGTGAAAGCTGTGCCGCCGATACCACCGAGGCTCGAAATTGTAAAACTCGCGCCCTGCATCTGCGGAGCTTTAAGTTTTCCATCTCGCGCTAAGGCTGATAACTCACCAAGCTCTGTAGCGATTTCATAGACGTCCTTTTGGTCGACATTGCGAATCACAGGGACAACCAGCCCTTGTGGAGTATCTGCTGCAAATCCGAGATGGCAGTACTTCTTAAAAATAAGGCTCTCACCATCATCCGACAATGAAGAATTAACCTTTGGGAACTCCTTAAGCGCCAAAGCGCAGGCCTTCATAACAAACGCGAGCGGCGTTAATGAAATTCCGCGCTCTTTCGCTGGACCTTTGAGTGCCTGGCGTTTTTTTTCAAGTTCAGTTATATCAGACAGATCATGCTGCGTGACATGCGGCAGATTGATCCAGCTCGCCTGCAGTCTTGGTCCCGAAATTTTCTGAATGCGCGTGAGCGCTTGGGCATCAATCTCGCCAAATTTGGAAAAATCAATACTTGGTACTTTCGGTAACCCAGCACCCGATGGGGCACCGGCCTGACCGGTAAGAATAGCTTTGACGAATGCTTTAACGTCGTCATGAAGAATTCGGCTCTTCGATCCTTTGCCGCTAACCTGGACAAGGTTAACACCCAGCTCACGTGCCAGCTTTCTGACAGATGGGCTTGCGTGAGCTTTGCTAAAATTAGTCTCGTCGATTGCTGGTAGTGACCGGCTTTGCTGCACAGGAGTGGGAGATGATTTTGACGCCAGTGCTGGTGCTGGTGCTATTTTCTCAACCAATGTATCGGCAGGCGCTACGACCGGACTGGCCACTATCACATCGATGATACCCAGTACGGATCCCTGCGATATCTTATCGCCGACGTTGACTAGAACCGATTCGATCGTTCCGGCTACTTCGGCCGGTACGTCTATCGATGCTTTATCGGTCTCGAGTGTAACTAGCGGATCCTCTATCGCGACCCTGTCACCGGCAGCAATGTGTATCTCGATCACCTCAACTACATCGAAGTCGCCTAAATCAGGAACGACAAGTGACTGCTTGCCGCCCGATTTCTTCGGTGCGTCACCTTCAGGGGTCACGATGGTCTCCCTCGACATCAATGGCGGAACGACCGCAGGGGCAATCAACGCGGTATCGCCAACTTCCATCGTTATCGTGCCAATCACATCGCCGGTCGAAATAGTATCCCCAACGGCGACCGTTAACGTGTCGATCACGCCGTTTTCTGGTGAAGGAATGTCCAGCGATGCTTTGTCGGTTTCGACGATGATCAAACCGTCTTCACGTTCGACTGTTTCACCCGCGGCAACCAGCACCTCAATAACTTCGATGTTCTCGAAGTCGCCGAGATCGGGAATAACTATGTCGATTATTTTCATCATCTCCGCGTCCCCGAACCGTTACAGCGTAACCGGATCAGGACGATCCGGATTAATGCCGTATTTCTGGATCGCTTGCGCAACCGTTTCATGATCCAGGACACCATCATCGGCAAGTGCTTTCAATGCAGTGATAGCGATATAACGTTTGTCGACCTCAAAGTGCTGTCGCAAAGCCTTTCGTGAATCACTTCGTCCGTATCCGTCGGTGCCTAGCGAAATAAATCGGCCCGGCACCCAACGTTGAATCTGATCAGCGATGATCTTCATGTAATCGGTCGCGGCGATATACGGTCCCGGTCTTTCGGCAAAGCATCGTTCGACATAGCACTTCCGTTGCGTCTCTGCGGGATGCAGCTGATTCCAGCGCGCAACTTCAAGTGCGTCACGCCGCAACTCGTTAAAGCTTGTCACTGACCAAATATCCGTTGGTATCCCGAAATCCTCCATCAGTAAGTCGGCGGCCCCGATAACTTCTCGAAGAATGGTACCCGACCCCATCAGCTGTGCCCGAACCTTACCCTGCCCTCCAGCACTCAGGAGATACATGCCGCGTAGGATTCCATCCTCAACCCCGTCAGGCATCGCCGGATGTGTGTAGTTCTCGTTCATACAGGTGATGTAATAGAAAATATTCTCCTGCTCACCAATCATGCGTCGGAGACCGTCTTGAATGATGACTGCCAATTCGTAGGCATAGGTCGGGTCATAGGAGCGACAGTTTGGAATCGTCGCCGAAGTGACCAGACTGTGACCATCCTGATGCTGCAGGCCTTCACCGGCAAGCGTCGTGCGGCCCGCCGTACCCCCCATCAAGAAGCCGCGAGTTTGTTGATCTCCTCCGGCCCAGATGAAGTCACCAATGCGCTGGAATCCGAACATCGAGTAGTAGATATAGAACGGTACCATCGGCACATCATGATTGGAGTACGCCGTTCCCGCGGCTGCCCACGAGCAAAATGAACCGGCCTCGTTGATGCCTTCCTCAAGGATCTGGCCCTTCTTATCCTCACGGTAATACATGAGTTCACCAGAATCTTGCGGCTCGTAAAGCTGGCCCTTCGATGAGTAAATTCCGACCTGTCGGAACATGCCCTCCATACCAAAGGTGCGCGCTTCATCGGGAACGATCGGTACGATGTGCTTTCCAATCTGCTTATCGCGCGTCAGCGCGGTTAGGATCCGGACAAACGCCATTGTTGTCGACGCCTCACGATCGCCAGTCCCTTCCAACTGCGTCTTAAAGGTGTCTAATGCCGGAACAGGTAATGACTTGGACTTCGCCCGTCGCGCCGGCAAGAAGCCGCCCATCGAATGTCGCCGCTCGAGCATATACTCGAGTTCCGGGCTATCAGCTGCTGGTTTATAATACGGTACATCACCAATATCCTTATCGGAGATCGGAATATTAAATCGGTCTCGGAACTTCTTAAGCTCATCGATATCAAACTTCTTCTGTTGGTGGGCCGTGTTTTGCCCTTCCCCTGCAGAACCCATGCCGAATCCCTTAACGGTCTTGGCAAGAATAATAGTCGGACCACCTTTGTGTTTCGTTGCAGCGTCATAAGCTGCATAAACTTTTGCGGGATCATGACCACCGCGGTTTAGATGCCATATCTCGTCGTCTGACATATTGGCAACCAACTCAGCGGTTTCCGGATGCTTACCGAAGAAGGAATCGCGAACATACTTGCCGTCCATAGACTTGATCTTCTGGAACTCGCCGTCGACAGTCTCTTCCATCAGTTGGCGAAGCTTCCCAGACTGGTCTTTGGCGAGTAGAGGGTCCCATTTTGATCCCCAAACTACCTTAATTACATTCCAACCCGCGCCGCCGAAGGCTGCTTCCAGTTCTTGAATAATCTTACCGTTGCCACGAACCGGTCCGTCCAAGCGCTGCAGGTTACAGTTGACGACGAACACGAGATTGTCGAGGCCTTCTCGAACCGGCATCGTGATCGCACCCATCGACTCAGGTTCATCCATCTCGCCATCACCGAGGAATGCCCAGACTTTGCGGTCGCTCGCTGGAACTAAGCCGCGGTTCTCCATGTAACGCATGAAGCGTGCCTGGTAAATCGCCATCATCGGGCCCAGCCCCATCGAAACGGTCGGGAATTGCCAGTAATCCGGCATCAACCACGGATGCGGGTAAGACGACAATCCACCACCACCCACTTCCTGACGGAATCGATTCAGGTCCTTCTCGGCGAAACGCCCCTCAAGAAAAGACCGCGCATAAATACCGGGCGACGAATGGCCTTGCATGAAGATCATGTCACCGTTCTGTTTCTCGCTATCGGCGCGCCAGAAATGATTGAATCCGACCTCGTACAATGTCGCGGACGACGCATAACTTGAAATATGACCGCCATACTCAGTGCTCTTTTGGTTGGCCCGCACGACCATCGCCATCGCATTCCAACGAATATAAGCTTCAATGCGACGCTCCAGCACCCGGTCACCCGGATACTCTGGCTGCCGTGCTGTCGAAATCGTATTAAGATACGCGGTGTTGGGGCTGTATGGCAGGTACGCACCCGAACGACGCGAATAGTCAATCATCTGATTGAGGAGGAAATGTGCGCGCTCCGGGCCATGCTCCATCAGCACAGAGTCGATCGACTCAAGCCACTCAGTCGTCTCGATAGGATCAATGTCATCAAACGGATTAAACTTGGTCATAATACGTCCACTGGGCGCCTGCCAGAATGCAATCCGGCCGGTCGCGTGAATTAGTGCAGTCGTCCTGCTAGGATCACTGCCTCTTCGCACCGGAGAGTACGAATATCTTTGCGGCCGCCATCTTCGGGGTTTGTGCCCTTAGGGTCAAGCTTCACCACCACAATTTTAAGGCCAAAAAATGAATCCACCTGAACTTAAAAATCCTCATATATTTCAAAAGCTTGGATGTGTTGATGTCAAGTCATTGGAGAGCTGCGATCAGTTGCTTTTGATACTAACGCCAAAGCCCGCAGCAAGCCATTTTAAGCAGCTTCCGTCCGGCGACAAAATACAGCGAGTATTGCGTAAGCTGCCTGCCGGATCGACACCCATCTTCACAACTCGATTGTCCAATGCGCGGCAAACTCTGGTGGTGGGTGGAAGCATCACAAAAGATGCCACCATATTCGAACAATTGACGCTCGGACGCAAACTGGTCGCAGAAGCCTGCGGTAAAAATACGGGAAGCCTCGGCATCTGTGTAATTGGATTCAGCGCCGATCAAAGTACGGCCATCTATAATTGTGTGATCGCCGCCGCTTTGGCGGCTGCGTTCCAATTACCGTCATTCAAGTCTAAGAAATCAAAAGCACCGATTAAAAGTCTTCGCTTACTTGGTGTTACTAAAAAAATTGACACGTCACGAGTTGAAGCTGAAGCGAAAGGCAATAATCTTGCCCGTTGGTTAGCCACGATGCCGCCTAATAAGATGGACGCAGCCGCTTATTCTGATCTGGTCCGTACGCTGGCCAAGGCGAATGGCTGGTCATTCAAACGATACGGAACGAAAGAACTGACCCAGCTTGGTGCTGGCGCGTTCCTCGCAGTTGCCCAGGGCAATGACAATGACAGTGCTGGCATACTTCGACTGCGTTATCGGCCAAGCGTTAAGATAAAAAATGCTGATCTGTCACTCGTAGGCAAGGGTATTATTTTTGATACCGGCGGTACGAATCTCAAGCCATTTCAGTCCATGCTCGACATGCATGGCGACATGCAAGGAAGTGCAGTTGCTGTGGGAACATTATTGGCCATCAGTGAATTGCAGCTACCAATTGCTGTCGACTGCTGGTTGGCAATAACCGAAAACCGCACAGGTCCGAATGCATACAAGTCTCAGGACGTCGTTACCGCCGTAAACGGCAAGACTATCCAGACCGTTCACACGGATGCCGAAGGCCGCATGGTGCTGGCTGATACGTTGGTACTCGCCAGCCGAGACAAGCCCGCGATTATATTTGATTATGCAACGCTCACAGGGTCCTGCGTCACAGCGATTACAACGTATTACTCTGGTGTATTTACTAATCGCGCGGACTTGCATCCACACTTGAAACACACGGGACGAATCAGTGGTGAGCGCGTGTGGCCATTTCCGATTGGCAAAGAATTCATGGCGGATCTCAAAAGTGAAACTGCGGACTTCCTGCAATGCTCACCAAAAGCGCCAGGCGATCACATTCTCGCTGCCAGTTTTCTCGCTGAATTTGTGGAGAATGATACGCCATGGGTTCACATGGACCTGAGTGCAAGTGATAATGACGGCGGACTTGGGCACGTCGGCTCAAAGTTCACCGGCTTCGGTGTTCGTTACACGATGAGCGCCATTCTCGACGACAACCTGTTTAAGGCGAACCTTTAAGTGGCCGATGAAGTAATGATGGCGAACCGCTTTCGCGGCTTCCTTCCTGTCGTAGTTGATGTTGAGACTGGCGGATTCAACTCAAAAACTGATGCATTGCTTGAAATTGCAGCGGTGTTTCTCGATATGGATAACGAAGGACTGATAAGGCGCGGTGAAACAATTCGATATCACGTGAAGCCTTTCGAGGGTGCGAATCTTGAACCAGCATCGTTGGCCGTCAATGGAATCGACCCACACCATCCATTGCGCCCAGCGATCGACGAACAGGATGCCTTGCAGCGCATATTCCGCGAAGTCAGGCTGGCCGTTCGTGATGCCCATTGCAGCCGAGCCGTCCTGGTCGGACATAATGCCCACTTCGATCTCAACTTCATGAACGAGGCCGTCAGTAGAGCAGCGATCAAGCGGAACCCGTTTCACCCATTTAGTTGTTTTGACACGGCCACAACCTGCGGCATCGCGTTCGGTCAAACCGTACTCGCACGCGCCGTCGCCGCCGCGGGGTTTGAATGGGATGAGACGCAGGCGCACTCCGCCGCCTACGATGCGGAAATGACCGCAGACGTGTTTTGTGAAGCGGTCAATCGCTTCCGGGATGTGTTCGAACGATCACTGCAGGAAGCACCGTCACAATGCTAGACGCAACTACTTCTCAAGTAAGTCTTTCAGCTCACCAGAATGATACATCTCGATCATGATATCGCATCCACCGACCAACTCCCCTTTCACATAGAGCTGAGGAAACGTTGGCCAATCTGAGTAGGCTTTCAGCCCTTCACGAACTTCCTGATCCTCGAAGATATTCACATACGAGAATGGTTGGCCAATGGCCTTCAGCGCGGCGATAGCCTGACCGGAGAATCCGCATTGCGGAAAATCGGGCGTGCCTTTCATATATAAAAGTATATTATTCGATTTTAGTTGATCTTCGATTCGAGTATTGATGTCCACGTATTCAATCCTGTTGTTAATTCGGTAATTAGCTTTCTTTAAATTCTGTTGCGATTGTATCGTTATTTGAACGCTAACGAGCATTCAACTGATCAATAATTTGCCACTACTCATCAGTGGGTTGAATCGCCCAGTACGAGATTTCGTCCAGAGTCTGTCCACGGTCAAGGGGCTATTTATTGTTACCCAAAGTGCAGGGAAAGATACAAGATGGCAATGTTCTTTCCCTTATTGCTCACCCTTTTCATTAATTTCATCAGCGATTTCTTTTTTAAATCAATCTGTTACGAATGTGTCTCATTTCGCCGCCGCAATCCCTATAATACCGACTGCGCCGCGGCGCAATTTCCCGAAACCTACCCAAAATTAGAAGCCCCTCGGAGAAGCGAACAATGAATCCCTTAAAAAGTATCGGCGGCACAATTATCAGTGGCATCGTACTAGCCGTGTTAATCGCTGCATTTATGCCTGGCGAGCATATCGTCGGCGTTACAGCAAAGTCTATCGTTATATGGATGCATGTATTATCAGGTGTTACCTGGATCGGCCTCCTCTACTACTTCAATTTCATACAAGTACCGGCGCTCGGTGAGGCCGCAGGTGATGAGGGTGGCCCTGGCGGCGCTGGAATAGCCAAGTATGTTGCGCCTCGCGCGCTGTGGTGGTTCCGATGGGGAGCCCTTGCAACCTGGATTACAGGTGCAGCCTACCTGCAATTGCAAGGCATGCTGCATCAGGCGTTTACGTTTGGACTAATGGGCGACTCACCCAATCCATACGCGAACATGATCGGTGTCGGCTCCTGGTTGGGTACGATCATGCTATTTAATGTATGGATCTTAATCTGGCCAAACCAGAAGAAGGTTCTTGGCATGGTGGAGGCCACACCCGAGCAGGTAGCCAAGGCAAAGAACATTGCATTTATGGCGTCTCGTTCGAATACGCTCATGTCCATTCCAATGTTGATGAGTATGGTCGGTCCGGGTCACGGCTGGTTCATGTGAGCTGAATCGTCTTGTACTATCCGAAGCCCGTTCGTTTTGACCGGGCTTCTTTTGTTTCAGGGACATGATGAAGCTCTCAGGCGAACAAAAACTCTCAATAGGTCCGTTAGTCGCCAACGCACTCAATGAAGACATTGGCAGCGGCGACCTCACGGCATCGCTTGTTGATACTGAGGCAGTGGTCGGTGCAAGCATTGTCGCTCGCCAATCCCTTGTCCTATGTGGACAGGCTTGGGTGGACGAGGTCTTCGCGCAGCTGGATAAGAGTGTCGTGGTCGATTGGTATGTTGGAGACAGCCAAAGCGCTGAGAATGACGACATTATCTGCAAGATTGTCGGCCCCGCACGCGCATTACTAGCGGGCGAAAAAACAGCCCTAAACTTCCTGCAGACCTTATCGTCAACGGCGACTACAACAGCCAGCTATGTGGTCGCAGTAAGCGGAACAGGCGCACAGATACTGGGTACGCGAAAGACGGTTCCAGGATTACGACTCGCGCAGAAATACGCAGTAACCTGCGGTGGCGGTAAAAACCATCAAATGGGTTTGTTCGACGCAATATTGATCACAGAGAATCACATTAAAAGTGCTGGA
>TARA_B110000858_G_scaffold198403_1_pt1 | contig 10989 bp, 6 predicted proteins | sample TARA_B110000858 | Tara Oceans TARA_B110000858 (sample SAMEA4398247) | marine metagenome | biome: Polar Biome; feature: [SRF] surface water layer (ENVO:00010504); material: water (ENVO:00002006), including particulate matter (ENVO:01000060) such as... | depth 5 m | reverse complement strand
TATTTTGAACACTCGAATCATTTAAGAAAAATTGGTAATAAACTGTTGCAGTTGTATTTGTTGCATTTGCAGTTATTGTAGTGCTGCTAGGATCTGGACTTGCTCCATTCGTATTATACTCAATACTTTGGTCTCCAGGTGTAAGATCTACTGTTCTTCCAGAAGCGCCTGCTGAGCCGTCTACTCCATCAGCTCCTGTAATACCTGCAGTGCTTGCATACACTATTTCGAATGAGTACGCAGTGCTACTATTTGTTACGACTTTTGCAAGAATTGTATCTTCTGTAAAATCTGGTATAAAACTTAGTTTTGCGGCTGCTATTCCACTGTAGCTTCTTGTAGATGTTTTGTCTATTTGTAGTTTTGTATTTGAATCTATAAAAGTAACTTTTGCAGCAAAAAGACTTGTCCCACTTCCTACAAATATTTTATCACCTGGTTCAAAGTCACTAATAAATGTAGTACTACTTCCTGTTATCTCTGTAGAATCAGCTGCTAGTGTTACTGTTCCTGTTGTAGCTGTTAAACCAGCGTTGGAAGCTCCTACTTCTGCTATATAATCTATAAATAATTTATTTCCATTTGCATCTACGGCTGTAATGTTATTTATAAGTTGTACTGCTTTTAAATGGTCAGAAGTTGCATTTGCGTCAAACAATAAGAAAGCTGTTGCACTTGCCCCCATACCTGAAAATGCTTGTTGTCTGTTTGCTGTACCTGTACTAGTAAAAGTATAATCGGTATAATTAGCACTGGTAAATGTATAAGTAGAAGAGCCTATAGAAGCGACTCCAGTATTAGTATCTATAGCTAGTGCTTGGTTTAAAGATCCTCCTCTAGGTATAGATCCCAGTCTAGGTCCAGAAGTTATTAGCTCTTTTTTAGTTTGTACATTAATTCTTTTTTGTACGTATCTTGAGTAATTTCCACTATTATTTTTCGTTCTAACTTCTACGGTATATATTCCTGGTTGTATATTTTTAAATCTGTACGAACTTCTATCTGCTCCAGTTTTTTTAATAGTAATATTTCTTCCATCTTCCCCACTTATAATGTCGTTTCTTATTTCATAGCCTGCAAGAAACTCGTATTTTGAGTTTATAGGACGTCCGTCAGTATCAGTTCTTTGTGATTTTGGATGCTCCCAACTAGCTACTAAGTCTAATCCAGCTTGGTTTACATCTAAAGTATCCGCTAAACTATCTCTCCCGGAAGAAACTATACTTAAGGATAGATTTAGTGGGAAAGGTACAGTTTCATCTCTTCTAGGAGATTGTTGAATTTGTGGTGTTGTACCAATGACATATCCTCTATCAATTTTATCATATTTTGAATTATCATGATTTACTGCTGAAATATCAAAAGTTTGGTCTTGAGTATTTTCAGACATTGAAATTACTACATATTCTTTAGGAGAACCTATAAGTTCTGCTCCTGTAGCAGTAACTGTATTTGTAATGGACCATATTACTTCTGAATTTGGTGCTGAAGAAAAAGCTGAAGAAACTGTAACATCTCCACTAGCAGTATAACTTGAAATTGCTTTAGTTTCAATTCTAACATTATCAGACCAAAACAGTTGTACTAATTTATTACTGTCATCTTTTACGTTTGCTGTTTTTACTTGAGTATCAATTGCTGCACCGCCTTCATCTAATAGAACTAAATCTCCTCTTTGATATACTGTGCTATTAATAATTGCCGTATCTTGTAATAGATATGCTCCGCCTTTTGGATAGATTAAATTTAACTTAAAAGTTTGTCCTGAAGCGCTTAAATCAATACCTCTATCTAAATATACTTTGGTTGTGCTTGAAGAATTTGAACTACCTACTCTTCCACTAAATTGTACGCTGCTTACATCAGAATCTGAAATAGCTACTACGTCGCCCGGCTTTATAAAAGCTGCGTTTAATCCTGTCTGAAAACTAACAATTTCTTTATCTAATTTTTCTGTTAATAAGTGCCATTTACCTAATCTGTGTGCTTGTCCCTGTGTAGTAGCACCAAAAGCAACAACGTCTGTCGGGCTTATTCTACTTGTTTGTATTATATTTTCAAAATCTTCTACTACTTCAACATCCTGCTTATAAAAGTTATCGGGATTATTCCAAGTAACTCTAATTTGATTTGATCTATACCGTCTGCTTGTTCCTTGATATGTAAATTGTCCTTCTATTACATTACCTTTAGTAAAAGTATAGATAGGACTTTTATATGCATTAATTGCAGGACTTATTTTTCCGTCAAACCATACTAACATTCCTCTAAATACTTGTAATAAATCTTTTATTATTTTTTGGGCTTCTTGTGTATCTTTTATGTATATATTACAGGAGAATCTTGGTTCTGTTCCTCCTTTCCCATCAGGTACTAATTCATCACAATATTTAGCTAATTGAAATAATTGATATTTGTCAATATTTACAAAATTATCATCTGGATCAACATGTTTCCCTATTCCATATCTATCGTTTGTTAATAGATCTAGTAAAATCCATACTGGGTTATCTGTCCATACTGGGTTGTAATTAGGGCTGGCCTTGGTTGTAAAGGTTTTTATATCTCCTCTAAAGTTTCCATCCCAATCCTTATAAGAACCTGTATTTGCTCCTGTAGTAGTATGTCGTGTATAAGAAGCTTCCGTACTTGATCCTAGTTCATAACGAGAAAAATAGTTAGTAGGAACTTTGCATTTTATTCCTCTAATTTCATATCCTCTTATAGGTATGTCTGTAAAATCTTGAGCTGAAAAAGCTACTGCCCCATATGCTGTATATGGATATGCAAATTTATCGTGTATGACATTTTCTATAGCTTGTAGTGTTGTTGTATTATAGTGTACATAATCGCCGTGTTGGGCATTGTTTGGTGTAATTCTTTTTACTCTTATTCTATAATTTTTCAAAGGTTGATACTGTTCTGTACTAACCATAATTGTTTTTACAAAAGGAGTTTTATTAAAAGTATTTATAAATCCAGTACTTGGAGATACTGCTCTTCCTGCTTTTCCTCCCCAATCTATCTGTCTAGTACTAAGTTCGGAGTCGGAAGGGCCAAATACTAAATCTGTAATATAATTTGTTCCATCTCGAGAATATTCTACAAATATTTGAAACTCAGCAAAAGTATCATCTTCTACTCCTGTTTTTGCTTTATGAGCATATAGACCTTGTGGAAACTTTATAGATATTTTTATTTGATCTACTTCTTCAGGGTTTGATATTCCCATTGTAGCTGAAGTTACTAATACTCCTGTATCTGTTGCCTCTGAAACATTATTCCAACCTCCTGCACTAAAATAATTTGAACCAAAACCGCTTAAGGAACTAAAATCTGTAGGAGGTAAATCTGTACTAGCATTATATACTATTGCAGAAGACCCTAGTCCATACGGGCCTGCCATGTACGCCTGATCTCGTGTGCCGTTTCTAAAATTAAAAGAGGCATTTTCAAAATTAAATTTTGGTGTACTTGTTACCCCTTGTGACGGAGTTGTTAACTGTGAATATACATTAGTTTTATTTATACCCCCTCCATTTGTAAGAGTGGCAGTATTGCCACTAAAACTAGCTATAGTATCTATTAGATCAATAGCTATATCTTTATTTGAAATAGTATTTGTTATGGCAGGAGTTACAATAACACTTGTAGCACTTGTAAATTGTACAATTTTTCCTATGTAATGACAACCTGCTGCTCCTCCTTCAGCGATTGTTACATATTGTGGTAATCTTCTAGTTGTAGTTACATCATTTGCTGCGAAGAAATTAGAAGAAGTCGTAATTATACTTTGTCCTGCTATTGCAGAAGCTATTCCAGACGCAGATTTTTTCCCTCCTTCAATAAGAATAGAGTATGTTCCTTCGTCAGAGTCTCTATTAGTAAACATTCTACTAGTGTTATCTGTTACTACTCCACTTGAAGCAACATAACTAACATCTGCAGATGTAGTAGCTGAGTATAATCCTTGTATAGTTTTTTCCATTAAAGGAGTTGTGTCTAAAAAGATTGAACTTGGTCCGTTTACTAATCCTTGTATAGGCCCTTCTGAAAGTACATCATACACTATTGCATTTTGTCTTTCACTTGTGGTTACTCCTCTAAATGCAGTTGATGTACTCCCAGATCCGCTACCGCTACCTGTTCCTGTTTCGTTACTTCTTCCTGCCATTATTGTATCTCCGCATCATTATCACTAGTAACACCATCGTTCCTACCATTATTTGAATTATTATCACTACCTGAATCTCCTACAGAACCCGAAATAAAACAGTATCTTCCTACTGGATCATCTGAATTAGGTACTGAACCTCCTTCTTTTCCTACAAAAGTATACCCTGTAGGTCTTGTTGTATCTCCTATAAAACCAAAGTTAACAGGAGCTCCCCCAACTATTAGCTCTCCGTAACATAGAGGAACAGGAATACCTTGTTTAACTGTATTTTCTGGGCCATTGAATAAATATCCATCTTTGCTTTCTGAGGGAGAAGCGGGAGTCATAAGTTCTGTAATTCCTTGCACTGTAAGTATGCTACCTAGTAACATAAAACCTGCATGCATTATTTTTACTTTAGTTCCTGCATCTGCGGGAACCATAAATCCAACAATCATCAATGCTATTCCAATAATTGCTTTAATTCTTGCCCCTGTTTTACCAGCTCCTTGAGGTATTGGAGTAATTATTATATCGTCTGCTCCTAAATCCATGTGTAAATTATCATAGTCTAGATAATCTTTTCCTCGTTGTACAGAGAATTCTATTCCTTTTTCAGTACATTCTATTAAATATTGCTTGAGTTTTCCTTCTCTTTGGACATCTATGCCATTCATAGCTTCTTTTATTGTAGCCGCATTTAAGCGCCATACTTCACCAAAAAGTTTGCCCATTCTTCCTTGTAAATAAATATTTCTTGTCATATTGTTGGTTCTAATATATAGTATTCTTTTTGTGGGTAGCTTACAATTAAGTAAGGTATGTCAACTTCGTTACACCCATCTATGTCATGCTGACTTGGTTTACAATCTTCCATGTAGTGACTATGCACTACATATAAAATTTTTGAAGTGAGTTGATATTTAACGAAAGCATGTCCGTCAATTTTAAACTCGTTTTTCTTTTCAGATTTATTTTCACATAAAATCCATTTTGTTTTGTTATTTTGCTGAATTATAAGTCCACACATTTCTTGTGGAGCCTCTTTTTCAGCAGCTTTATATATTTCAGGTAAAAAATTATGAAAAAGCTTTTGCACCAGGAAAGCCTCCAAAGGGTAGTACAACTTGTGTACTAGCATTGTGTTTCGATGTTGTTGTTGCTGTTCCCGAAGCTTGCGGATTAAATCCATATCTCATTTTACAAGCTTTAGTAGTTTTTCCACACATATCGCCTAATTCCCAGTATTCACCAAAGTCTGGAGCTTGGTTAATACTAGTCTTTTTTGCTTTCCAAAGACGAGTAATTCCACCACTAGTATACTTCACATAGTCATTATATCTGTCATCTGTATAGATATAATAAGTTGTTGAATTACTCCAAGTAGTCCATACCCTTACTCTATTCACATTTACATTAGAGTCTGAAAGAGTCCCAGGACTTGAAGTTGTCGACGTTGCTTGCCAAAGATTATTAACAGTACTAGAATCTGCTGAAGTATCAAATGCTCCTTCTTTTGTAATTCGTCTAACTCCACTTGATGCTCCTAAAGTAGTTGTGTTTTTGTAATAGTTATTAACACTTATACTTCCTACGCTTGTACTGAAGCCCACTGTTCCTGTTTCTCCTGTTGCAGGCAGTACGTATTCGTCATCTATATTAGCTAATACAATGTATTCAGTTACTCCATTTAGTCCGGCAGTTGTAGGTTCATATGTTGGTTTATATTTGCTTTCTCTATTCCAAGTACAGCCCCCTACTTTTTCATACTCATTTAATGTATAGTCTGCTCCTTGGTAAAGCCAAGGGCAAGCATTTGCAATTACTTGTCTTCCAGGAATTGTTATTCCGTCTAAGTCAAAAGCAGCTGCACATTCAAAACTTACTATTGTTTTTGACTTTTCAGATATTCTATCTATGTAGTATACTTGTTTAGGGAACTCTACCGGAGGTGTTGAGTCTCCACTTTCTCCTACCAAGTATTTTTTCAGTGTTGTTCTTCTTGTTAATTTTGAACCTAGTAAAGAATCGTAATCTCCTACTGCACTTCCAAAAGCAGCCGTAGCATTTGCAAAAGCTACTGTAGGTCTTGCTACTGTTCCTGAGGGGTCTGATTCAAATCCGTCTGCTTGTACTGGAAGGGCTACATAAGTTCTTATTGCGCCTCCTTCTTCTCTAAATTGTACAGTACTTAAATCTGCTTCTACTCCTGAATGAAAGTATACAGTAGTACTAGTAGATACTTCCAATTCATATAAAAATATTAAGCCAGATCCGGGACTTTGTTTTTGTAAGTCCTGTACCATTAATTTATCACTCATGACTCATAAACCTTTCTAAAAGTTGCACTTGCATTGTAAAAATCATCATAACTCCAAGTTTGGCTCCAATCACCACATATTACTTTAATTGTTGTTTCTCCACTATTATTTGAATCAGCATATGTAAAATTGAAAGCTGTTACTCCTGCTTTATTTACAAAAAAGGCAATAATATCATCTATTTCTGCTTTTGGTCTATTATTAAACGTGACTGCAAATGATTCTGCTAAAGCATTAATACCATTTGCAACTCTTTGTTCATACCCATCTCCAAACTCAACTGTAAAAGTTCTAGGGGTACTTGACGACGTAAGTCCTTTATCGGGAATTCTGTTTGTACTTGTTAAATCTGTAAATCCTATTGCCATATTTTTTCCTAATTATCCGTTAGGGGATAATAGTCCTCCTGATCGTTTTTGTTTTGCTATTTCACCGCGTATTGCTGCTTGTATTCCTTTTCCAAATGCAGATGCTTGACTGTCGTCCATAGTTGAACTTCCATCTGAATTTACAGTCACATTTACAACAGAATTAGTTACTGGAGCGTTGGTTCCTTTAAGATCTACAGGAATTGAATCTTGCCCTTGTCCTAAAGGTATGACTGCTTCGGTTCCATGAAGAATTGAATTATATCCTGCATTTGGCCCTGATACTACGCCTCCCCCTGCAAGAGATGGGATAGGGTTATTACCATATCTAGCAACGATGCCTCCACCGCTTGCTACTGCGGTAGCGGTGGCCCCGGCGGTCATTGCTGCGGCGATTAGTCCTGCGGCTATTCCTCCTCCAAATTCGTGAGCTGCCATTATAAGAATTCCTGCTTCCATTCCTCCAGCTCCATGAGCAGCTACGATGGCAGGACTTGTTATTCCGATAGCAGCAATTAAAGAAGATATTATGCTAGATATTAGAGATTGTAATATAGCTTCAGCTACTGCTAATGCTGTTGCTTTTAGTGCTTCTTCCCCGCTTTTTTCTCCTTTTATAGCGCCCATTATATTACTTGTTCCAGCACTTTCTATGCCTTTAATTCCTGAAGCTTTTGCACTATTGTATATTTGGTCTACAAGTCTATCTTGTTCTATTTTCTTTATTCTGAAAGCAGATAATTCTTCTTCTTGTTCTATTTGTTTATTAACTTGTCTTATTTGGTGAGCATCTAGAGTAAGTTTTTTACTTGCTAATTGATTAGTTTTTTGTTGTAATTTAGCTTTTTCTTCGTCTATTCTAGCATTTACAGTTGCTGCTTTAGTTGCCATAGAAAGAGCGTTTGTACCTGCCAAACCAGGATTTGATGTAGACATGCCTTGATTTATTAGCTTTACATTATTCCCAAATAGTGTGCTTTCCATTCCTAATTTGGCTAAAATTGTTGCGTTTCTTATTTGTTGTGTTTGTAGTCCTACTTTTTCTATCTCTGCGGCTATTTGAGCTTCAGTAGTAGATAATAAATCGTTTTGTAAGTCTAAATTAAATTCTGCATCTGCTTTTTCTTGGCTTGTTTTTGCAGCATTCATTTGTGCTTCTGCTATTTTTACCTTCAAGAGTTGATCGGCATGAGTTAATATTTTATTATTAATTCCTATCATTGCTCTTGCTTCTTTGTTTGCATCTGAGTTTATAGGACTTATTGCAAGTAGTTCTCTTTTTTGTTTTCTTTTTGCTGCGAGTATTTGATCTTCCATTACTAAAATGTTTTGCAATGCTCCGTCTAAATCTTGTGCAGTGTGTAACTGGTCTTCCAATTCTTTATTTAATTCTTTGAATTTTTTAACTTGATTTTCAGTAAGTTTTCCGCCTTCATTAGCTTGGGCTGCTGTTGCTTTATCAACTTTAAGGAGTTCAATTCTTTTATCAATATTTTCTACTAAAGCTTCTGAAGTTTGTCTTAAAGATTGAAACTGTCGTTTAGGCCCTACTGCGCCACGAAGAGCTTGGTCAAAACTTTTCTGAACTTCTGTGGCTTGTTTAGCCGCAGTAGCAAGACCCATAAAGTGCCCTTCAAGTTTTGCTAAATTGTCTATCATTTCTATAGTTGGTGCATTTCCCATTCTAATTTTTTTACCTATCTCCGCATAAGCTTTTTTAAGATCACCAACTGCAGCTGTTTCTAGCTTTTTAAAAGTAGCTCCAGTTGCCTCTGCATTCGCCGTGAATTGCTTATCTCCTATAGTTTTTATTCTACCAACATTAGTATGCGTCTTTACTTGTCCTTGTGCTGATACAGCAAAGTCACTTGCAAGTTTTTGAGCACTTGAACTTCCTACCATATTTGCTGTTTGAGAAGCAAATTGGCCTGCATTAATCAAACCGTCTGATCTAACGTCTAACATTCTTTGTAGTTCTACATTAAGGTCTCTTGTACTACTTGTTAAGTCTTCCATTCTTTCTTTTGCCGCTTTTGCATCGGTATCTACTGTTCTAAAGAAATTAACAGCTGCCATAACTCCTGAAACTAATAAGGTTATAATTCCAATTATACCCATTGCCATCATAGCTTTATTCATTACGCTAGCTGCTATGGTAGTTGCTCTTGCCATCATAATTTGGGTTTTTCTATAAACCACTTCTGTTTTTCTAAATCGAGCTTCACTTTTATTAGCATTAATTTGTTCTGTTAGTTGTCTTTTATTATTGCTTGCTTTATGGGCTGCATCTAGTTTTTTAAGATGAGCAGTAAAAGCTATACGCTCTTGTTTGTTGAATTTTTTATATATGCCTGTTTTTGCTCTCATGGAGCGTTTGTATGCTGCTACCTGTGATTGTGTTAAGTCTTTGCCTTTAGTATCAACTCCGGCTTTTTTCAATATTCTTTTAGCTCCTGATTGTCCAGATCTCTCCATTTGTTTAAGTTGCTCAGGACTTGCATCTGCAGCTTTTTGTGCAATTGATAAATCTATCATTGATTTTTCTGTTTCTTCGAGTGCTGCTCGTGTGCCTTTTAATCTTAATGCTGCGTTTTTTTCCATTGCATCAAAAGAAGGTAAGATAGTTTTTATTATTGGAATTGCAAAAAGGGCGAGTGCTGCTATAAGAGCATATATATTGTTTGTGAAAAAAGGAAGTACAGTTTGTGCGATGGAACCTAATCCAGATTTGAGTTTATTTAGTAAATCATCAAAAGCAGTAGCAAACTGTGCAAGTGCAAAAGCTTGAGGATCCATAATTTCTGTAATTCTTCCAAATTTTTCTTCTGCTTGCCCTGCGACCTCATTAAATATAGCTTGAGTTCTTTCAAAGGCATTTAATTCTTCTTTTGTTTTATTTATACTTGTTGCGTAAGCTTTTAATGCTGGATCTAGTCTTAATATGATACCGAGTTCGTCTAATAGTTCAGGTTCTGCTTTTGTTACACCACGAACAAGACGATTAAAAGAGTCGCTTAAGTCTCTACCAAGAGCTAAAGAAGTATCTCGTGCTGCTTTACCTAAAGCTTCCATTTGAGATCTTCCAAGCCCGGAAGCAGTACCAATAGCTACCGCTTGAGCAGCATCTTGGTAAGCTAGCTGTCCATTAGTAGCCTGACGAACTGCATTTGTAATTGTACCAAATGCTACACCTGTAACAGAACCAAAAGCTTTTTGTCCTTCGATAAGATTTTTAAAATTTACAGAACTTTTTAAGAATTGAAAAGCGGCACTAACAGCAAATACTTGGGCAGCAAGGGTCGCATACGCAGGCACAAGTCCTCCGCTGATACCTTGTTGCATCTTTGAAAAGTTTTTTGTTGAATTTGACGATTGTCTTGATAAACCTTTACCTGCACGATCTGCTCCTCTTTGAGAGGTGTTCATTGCATCAAAACTACCCGCAGCTTTATTTGTATCATTTGCGAGTTTTTTGATTTGTTTTTGGGTTAGGAGTATTTCCTTGCCATCAACTTTTATAGGAATTCTTATTGTTTTAGTAGCCATTTATGTTTGTACATTTATACCTGTGTTAGGTCCTTTAGATTTTGCTTTACTTTCTGCTCTTTTTCTTCTTTTTTCGGCGTCCCTATTCAGTTTACTAGTACTTCTATACTCTATTTGTTTAATAAAAAACAAACAAGTTTTTTGATCGTCTACTTTATAAATGTCTAAAATTGTACTTAAACTAGAGTAGTCTTTGCCAAGAAAAGCTCCACTACTACCATCCCAACGATCGGGTAATAGTTCGTGAACCAAAAAAGCCACCTGAACTTCATACGGAAAATCCGCATGGATCGGTGGCATTTCGTCTAAATCCGGGAGTTCATCTTTTTGTTCGCATAAGTCTAAGTATACTTCTAAAGATAGCTGCCCTTCCATGTAGAAGGTATCAAGTAACTTAAGTATTTGTGCTACTTGACTTTCGTAAAATTTTCGAGTTCTCCAGTGACTTCTGTTAACCAAGTATCAAAGTCTGATGCATTTTTCATTAAAGTTTCTGCATTTTCTTGGTTATGTTCCAGTTCGTCATCAGGATTTAGAGCGCTAATATCCACCAATAGAAGCTCTTCTAGGTAAGAATACTTTAGGCCTTTCCATCCTT
>TARA_B110000858_G_scaffold52562_1_pt1 | contig 10998 bp, 4 predicted proteins | sample TARA_B110000858 | Tara Oceans TARA_B110000858 (sample SAMEA4398247) | marine metagenome | biome: Polar Biome; feature: [SRF] surface water layer (ENVO:00010504); material: water (ENVO:00002006), including particulate matter (ENVO:01000060) such as... | depth 5 m | reverse complement strand
AAAATAGAAACATATGTTAATGGTCAGTTAAGAACTGAGAAGTGGATAGATTTTCCAACGTCTGGTTTATTAGAAATACGTGTCACTAAAAAAAATAACTCAGGAATTTATACACCTGTGACCATTCTGTATACTCTATATAAATATGAATACTCTCAGTTTCAAAAGAGTTATGCGTTTTCACTGAATTGGGGTGAATATGCTGATAAAGATGCGGCAATTAAGTGTGAGGACTCTTTCTATTTAATGAACTATAATAAAGTTTATACACCATCTCAAATGGTTGATGAGTATAGAAAAGGTTCTAATCGTGGAAGGTTCTTAGGCATTAAAGAAATACTAAATAGGGAATGTGAAAGTGAGAATAATAAATTCCCAACAAATGACGGGGTTAAGAATTTTGATTTACTATATTTAATTGTTAGCTTAATACTTGGTCTTTTTACTATACCTCTATTCGCCTTAATATTACTTTCACATGTTTTCTGTCTTATATGGCCAATATTACGATTTATAATTAATTTAGTAATAACAATAATTGTACCCATTATAAATGTTATTATTAGTGCGGTAAATATATTTAAAAAGAAGGGAAATAAAATTGAAAAAATTAGTGCTAGTGATGCGAAATTAGGTAAAGAATGTCCATTAAAGGGTATACCATTACCTAACCTTTCTTATCCTGCATGTCAAGCATGTTCTTGTGAATCTGTTGACCCAGTACCTGAAGAAGACAATCTAACTGCAACTGTCGGCCCCACTTTAAATACTAACTATTCACAGTTGGTTGATACAACTTCCACCGATTTCTACGATTTAATACAAGTAACAGGTGGTACTAATCCAAGTAATTGGAATGATACGATTAAGTTAGGATATCAAATGGCAATGGCCGGTTACGACGGGACAACTACGTCTGAGGTTTACCAAAAGACTCCATGGACTGATTCCTCATGGAACGTAGGATATAACCACAGATATAAAAGTTATCAATTACCACTTTCTGAAAAGTTTAACTTGTTTAATGCAAAGGCAAAATACCACGAACAGGGTGGTTATAATAAAATTAAAGTTAAGGTTAATAAGGATATACCAATTAATAGTGCTGAAGAACATACCGATAATGTTATTATGATGGTTATGGACTCATCAGCTTACTTAAACTTTACTGCGGGTAAGATTGTAAGTTTCCAAGACCCCCAAAATAGTCAAGACCCTAATGTTTCAGGTACAACAACAGGTACGACGGTATTTGATTCAAGTGGTAATGCGAATGTTGCTATAGAGTATATGAATAATAGTCTAAACACAAGTACTGCTAATTATAAAATAACCGGTGGGACACAAACCCTTGATTATAACTTCGCATCTGACATTGAATATTATCAAATAATCACAGGACAAACACTTTCTGATTACAATCAATCGGAAGGAGGTACCTATGTAAATCAAGCGTATTCTGGCCCCCCTCTAAGTAATACTTTGGCGGGTAGATATCTATTTGGGTGGCAGGGAGTTAATGGAATTTATACAGGAATCATACCTACACCTACTCAATATCCTCAAGCCAGTAGTGGGTATGTTCAGGAAACACCAAATATCCAACTACATAGTAATTGGGAAGATTTATATGTGGTATTTTTAGTGAGAGGTGTTGACCCTAACACACCAAGACAAGATGTTGAATATGATTTAAGTAGGTTATATGGTAAGACTATGAATACACCTGGATTTAAAGTGAGGGGACAATATAAGTTAAATATACCTATTCAACCATATGCGACTCCTTCAAACTACTCTTTAGTTAAACATAATCTAATAACCACAAATAGTACGACTGCATCAGGTTTAAAACTATTTTACAAATCATTAACTTTTACTCCAACAATAACCAGTTATACAGGATATACCACACAGAACCATTTAGATTATAGTTCTTACAATGTAGGTAATGAAAATAATTGGAAAGGACTTCCCCTCACTAATAATCCAGGTTATTTAGGTTCATCAGTAAATGTTGGTACTAATAATGTTGTTAGGGTAACAAATAGTGGTATTTGGGATAATTTCGTACAAAGCTCAGCTAATTGGGGATATAGAAATGGTGAGATTGTTGAGGGTGTTGGTGCGATGTATACTAACGGTGTTACTAGTATTGCTGGTTTCAGATATTATTCACCAACATATTACAATAGTAATCCGACAAGTAGTGTTAATATGAGTGACAATGAATTTTTAGTTATGAGGTCTGATAGTTTACCAACTTCTGACCAACATGATTTTAGATTTGTTTTACACCAAAATAGATTTTTTGCAACTTACACTATTAATGACGAAGGTGATGTAGATTCATCATTCTCAATCTCCGGTAGTGACGTTGATGGTGGTAGTACAACTCAGGATTTTGTTGAAGATGCGGGAGTAGTTGCTAGTCAAGTGATACAATCATTTTCATGTGAAGGAATGGTACCACTTAAATGTTATTCGGGTAATGGAGAAACTATAGGTGTGAACCCAACGGATGATGATTGTTACTATGTTACAAACCAACAGAAGGCCGAAAGGATGAAAGGGGGTTGTTATTACTTAGTGCAAAGAATTGGTAGATTTGGTAAGGATTTTGGTATGTTAACAGAATGGTTGGCACGATTCAGGATGATGTTCGCTTTATGTAATAATGTTGTGAGTTTAACATTTGTTAATAATTGGATTAACGGTTCGTTATATATGTTTGCGGTACAAAAAGACGATGTATATAGTAATGATATTAATAGTACTAAGTTCTTAAGTGACCCCACTTACAGTTATTGTGAAGATACTGTCGTGTATCAAGATATAAATAATTCTTTCTTTTATCGAGCATCACCATATAGTAATGGTAATTTTATCGGTAGAGATAATGTACCGGGTATTCTATCTAACGGTTCGAATAATAAATTTTTAGGGACACCGACAACTATCATGGATTTAGGACCTAGAGATGTCTTCACTAAAGAAATATGTTTTAATCCTGAATTCCAAGGATATATAGTTGATACGATTAAAAGTACATCGTACAATAACACTTCAGATATTTTACAATTATTCGTGATTAGTCGTTTAGCTAACAGAACATTTTTGGGTGGACTTATTAATTCATTGGCACCTGTAAATCAATTATTTACTCGAGAAAATAGAAGATTAGATGGTGATATTGCTCAATTAATTAGTATAAACTCACAGTACGGTGTAACACCATTCTTAGGTTCAAACTATCCCGATAATAACATAAAGTGGGTTGAAGATAGTAATGGTAAACCTGTGGTTGGTGTTCTATTTGAATCGAATACGATTAATAGAGATATGATATCACCTGGTAGATTTACTTTTCAGGATACATTTACAAGTTATCTAACAGATAATTATGGGTTTAATGACCAAGAGATACCTTTTTATCAGTGGAATGTAAAATCTAACACTAATAGTTTATTTGGTACTGAACTTAATGAGTGGGTAACTAAAGACGGAGCGGGTGGATTAGGTTCATTTAAATACCAAAGTATTGATAGATTAACGTCACCAAATACATATGTTTCTGACATATCTAGTCCGACTACAGAGCAACCAGGTTTTATTTATAACTCAAAATATAGTGGTACGACACAAGTGGAAGTTGTAAATTATTCACCTAGTGGTGTTGTAAGTAATTTTAATACGGGAGCACCTTATTTCTTTTATTTTGGTCTTAAGACGGGTAAATCATCGATGAATAAATATATTGATAAATATATACTTAGCCAAGAGACATTATGAGTAAGGAACCGAACAATATAAGAATAGTTCCGAGTGAAAAACAGTATAAAGGTGCACCTACTTTAGATAGTGGTTTACCAATTACTTTAGAGAGTCAGAAAAGACAAATGGTTGAGGGTGACCGTACAGTTATTCTAAATTTGGCGGAAAGGTTTGATAAAGAACGTCAAGCGTCTAACACTATAAGAATTACGGGTAAGTTAAGTAATATTTTTGATAACATATATACTGGTAAGACAACATATACCCCATTTAGAGATGACTTATATTATGTTGATGCATTAAATTCTGTAACTAGTAATAGTTGGAGGGGTTATCCACAATATGATGAGTTTAGCTTCTTAAGGACTGAAGGTATAAATGGTCATGTTGATTTAGTAACAAAAAGTGCGACGACATATAATTGGACAATGTATCTTTCATATGCGTTTGAAAATGTTACGGCTCAGACGATGAGTTATTATAGTGAAAAGTTAAGTGCCACTACGTTATTTAATGTGAGTGACGGGATACCTTTTGCAATTAAGAAAAGAAAACTTAAAGGTAAGGAGTTAATTACATTTTACTGTGGGGGTAACCATAATTTAAGTGTCGGAGAATTTGCCAAATTATCATTTGACTATGACGGAGAATATTACTTTCAGGTTTATGAGTTAGGTGATGAAGAGTATAATAGTGATTTGAATGTCTTTTCAATATACGATTTAGGGTATACGGGTAATACTTTTAATGATGGTGTGACTGGCACATTTAAAAGGGTTATTAATAAAAATAACTCAGGGGAAACAACGTCGGAGTATTATGTTAGGAAACATAAAATTCTAACAGACATTAAGGATTATAATATGGCGAGAATGGGTTTTGAAAATATACCGTTCAATAATAACTCAAAGTTAGAATACTCGGCACTTACACCAAACAATGTCCAAAGAGTTTCGGTTAGAAATAGTTCACAAACGGCCTCATATACTTTTGAAAAAGATATAGACGTATCGAAATATAAAGATAATCAAAAGAGACCTTTAACTGAGTTATTTGTTACGATATTGAATAAAGGATATATGGGTTGGTTTAACCCACCGACCTCACCAACTCAATTAACCTCGATTAATGTTGGGTGGGACTTCAATCGAATTAAAGACACTATAGACCCTTGGTGGTTACCAGCTAATAATAATAATAAAGATAATATACCATTATCGACTTATACGGTTAACGGTAAACAGTTTTACTACAATACTGACCTTAAAAGTGGGCATGAATTGTTAGGTGATTTTTGTGAGTGGAATGACTTTGAGATGACTGAAAATGTTGTATCACAATTATTACATAAGTATAGTTTTAATCCAACATATTTTGATACTAATGTTAGTGGTGCCGCTCCAATTGGGTATGTTTATCATCCTCATAACACTATTAAGGTTAAAGAGTTTTCACCTTACGTGGAGACAGGTCGAGCACAGGATGTTGATATGATTCCAGACTACGCTTTTTATTCGGATTTTGAAGAGAGATGGAGATGGAGAGATTTATATCCGTATGGTTTTGTTGATGCTGAAGATGTTGGTGTTGACTACCCATTTTTAAATGGAGCTCACTACCCATTCAAAGAAATAAAGTTTTATCAAATGTCACCACAAAGAAGGTTTAACACCATGAACATGATAGTACAACCAATAATAGATAATTGTGAATAAGTATAGATTTTCAGATAATGGGACAGAAAGAGAACTTCAGATTCCGATAGAACAATTTTGGGATGTTAATGGTCGTGAAGATGCCATTGAGTTATATGAAGAAGAAGTGGTTGAACAGGTAATCAACCCTACTGAGGACTTTGAGGTTACTAGATTTGACCATGAATCATATGTAGTGGTAAGTAATAACCCGAATAAACCTCAGTCAGTTAATCAATCAAGTGCCAATTACGAGTTTTATTTTTTACCCGACAATGTGGATGTGACAGGGACAACAACCTCAACAAGTGATTGGGTTAATAACTATAACGCCGCTGGTTTCACAAATGAGGAAATATATTATGGTACCAATTCTTATAAAAATAGTTTTTTTAAGTTAGATTTTTACGACTCTAATGAGAGTCAAAGTCAACAAATATATTTCACCATTATCTTACCTTCATATCAGGGACAAACTAATAATGTTAATATTGGTTCAAGTGTTGTGCCTAAAAATGTTGATGTTAGAATACCAACATATCAGTTAGATTATTTAGGGGATAAAGAAGGGTTTTTTGTTTATTGGTTAAAAGATAGGAGTTATATCAATTTAGATGAGTTTTATATGTCTATAAAACATTTTAATGGTAAGACAGGTGAGTTTACAAGAATGATGAATGAACCACAATCAAATATGCCAAACGTATTCACATTTAATAAAGCTGACAAGTTTTATTCAAAAATAGTGCTCGACTACACTAATTATGAGTATAAACTAACCGATTTAAATGGGGTAAGAATTGGTACGACTACTAACCCTGTAAAGTATTACGAATACGTTAATCCATAATGAAGACCGATAGAACATATATTAAGATATCACCTGAAGTATTGAAAGATGATATCGTTCAGGAAACTTATAGTGGTAATACTTTTGGTGTTTATTCTGGTATGAGTGAGATACTCAGTGGAGGTACCGGTGGAGATTCAATATTAACAGGTTTAACGATACCAATAGTTTTTACTCAATCATTTAATGATTTGGGATATTACACGCCATTTGATGGGTACCTTTTACAGAAGGACGTGGTTAATAACTTTGTTTATTCTGCCAATACTGCCAGTGGTTATGAGGTAAAGGTATTTAATACGTCTGACAGGGAGTTTAAAAAGTTTTTAGAGTTAGCCGACTACGTTATTGATTGGGGAGATGGTTTATCCACACAAAATATTAACAACACTTCACCTTCATTTTTAACACATACCTACGCAAGTAGTGGGGAATATAAGGTTTCCATAAAACAGACTAATCCGTGGGGAACTACGGAGGTTAAAAAAACCATCACAATCCCAATGACGGGAGTCACAATATCGAACCAACAAGGTAATATAACCTTTACTCCTCAAGGGGGAAGTTGGTCGGGAACCCCATTAAATTACAATTTCATTTTTAGTGGTGACGCAGAAAACAATATAAGTTCACAAGTTTCTTCAAATTATGTCTCTGTACCTTTTTTAGTTTCGGGGTATACTAATAGTCAGTTAACCACCTTAAGTAGTTATGGTTCCATAAGATACGCCACCAACGTCCCTATTATCCAAAATGGTAATATATTAGGGGTTATAGATGAATTAAACACAGATTATACCGCATACACAATTAATGATGTAACCTATTATGATTACTCTGATGGTACTACATTATATATTCAAAAATCTTCAGGATTTACCGAAAATAATATTTCAGTTAGTGCAATTACAAAACAAGAGGTATTATTAGATATGGTTTCTTCGCCAGAAATACAGAGTGAGGTATTTATAGACAGAGGCAAGAACTCAGCTTTTGAAGGATTAGAAAGATTGGGTGAAGTTGATAACCTTGGAGACTTAACTAGATATGGTTATGGTTTCTATAAAATAAATGAAAGTTAAAAAATGGCATTAGGAACTTACGGAATTACAAGACCCGCAGACATGTCTCCAGAAGACGTTGAAATCATCATGAACTACACACCAAGTAGGGATGTGACTGAAAACTTTGTACTAAAACAATTAGATGCGGCTTCTTTATTGACGCCTTATTTCCACAACAATGATACAGGTGGAAATACAAATGAAATATTAGGGGGTATGTACAACTTACGACTACCTTCTAACGAATTTAATCAGACAGGTATATACACTTTATATATTCGACCTGCAGAGATTAGAACCACAATTACTGATTGTGGTGTTTTATCTGCATTACCGAATGTTAAAGGTATTATTGTAGATTTAAATAATGTTGACGCTAAATATAGAAATAAATTCGTCGCACAGGGGTTAGTTGGGTTTAGAGTTGAATATCTAAACGATAATGGGACTAAAATACCTAACTTTTATAGAATAGTAACGTCTTCATTCTATTGTGAGCCAGTAACCACTAACTTAACTAATAGTTCACAAAAAACTATTCGTTATCGTTATGTTGAGAATGGTAGTGATTTATTGTTCTGTACGTTATCACCTTCAAGTGCTCCGTCAAACAAACCTAATGCAACACCATTTATTGGTCAACCTGACCAAGACATTATTATAACTAATACATATTTTAATCCAATTACATTAGATATTGAAATGGCTGAACATGACATCGATACATTAGCGATTGCACTTTACGGTAATCAGACTAAGAGTATGGAGGATGGTATTTACACAATTTATGACCCATCAGATAACATCTACAAACAATATAACTTGTTTGAGATTAGAGATGAGTTTAATAATCTATTATTTGAGGTTCGTCAGGATAGAGGTGATAATATCGATTTCAGTAAAAACTTCAATAACGTAATTGATTAATGGGAAAAAGTAGGAAATATCGTTACCCCGCATCACCTCCGGCAGGAAGTGAATCATTCTCACCCGACTTAGTTGGTTTCCAACTGGTTGATGGTGGTGGTTTAACGCAGGGTAATTTTGAGTTTACTACATCTATAGTTGAAAAGGTTAATAGAACCTTCAGTACAGGGGTATTTTCAAATCCGTTCACATTGGAGAACATGGATATGGATAGTTTTGAGGAATCAAGAAAGATTATTGCTCGAAACTATGGAGTGTATCCAAACTACGATATTTCTGTTGTTACAAACTTTTCTTTATATGGTTCATTACAAAAAAGACTATCTGCTTCAGTTACTAAGATAATTAATTTTTTTCCTGCGGCATTAGAAGTTGATAGGGTTTATACTGATTTTACAACAGCAAATACTGTTTATAATGTTTCGTACGATGCGGTTGATAATGAAACAACATTTAATATTGACGTTTCACGTATAAAAAATCCACTCGACATTGATTATAGTACAATGGCCGATAGGAACATGTCACTTCGACCAATGGAGGTTTCACCATATAGAAACCTAACTCGACTATTCCTTAGATATTCTTTATTTATCGGTACAGGTGAAACTGAGTATAAATTACAAGATTTTACACCGTCACCATCATTATCAGCTGGTACTATTGAGGTGGTGGTTAACGGTAACCCATATAGTGGTGCCAGTTCATCAACAGAAAATATCACATTAAGACCTAACAAATTTTATACGGAACAAATATTCGACGATTCATTTGATGAAATTGAAAAGTTCTTATTAAATAGGTTAATTAAGCCAAAATACACGGCAATGTTCAGGGTTCCTAGAGAAACTGAACAGGGTAAGTATTATACGTCTGTTGAGAATATAACGTGGCCAGTTTTAGGTCTATGGAATGTAGATGTTCAAACTGTTGGGTATGAAAATTACCTAAATAGGTTGAGTGAAATTGGTGAAGTAATGGACCGTTATAAGACTAACTTAATTAGTCGATTTTTAGTTACAGGTGCGTTTAAAGACTTCGACACTGGTGACCAAAAAATGGAAAAGGTACTTCAAATCTACGGAAGAAGTTTTGATGAGACTAAAAAATTCATTGATGGGTTAACATACATGAATAATGTTAATTATAACCCTAAAAATGACATACCTTCAGTATTATTACAGAATTTAGCTCAAACATTAGGTTTTGACACTAATAATTCACCAATTAGTCAGGATGATTTCCTAACTACGGTTTTTGGTACAAAAAATCAATCAATATATCCAGGACAAACTCGTGATAAGACACCTCAGGAGTTAGATTACGAATATTATCGAAAAATAATCATTAACTCAGGTTTTCTTTACAAATCAAAAGGTACAAGAACTGCCATAGAATTCTTAATGAGAATGGTTGGTGCTCCTAAGGCGTTAGTGGAGTTTAATGAGACTGTTTACGTTGCAGATGGTCCGATAAATATTAAACAATTTGACCAACAGTTCATTGAAATTACAGGTGGTACTAAACTAAACATTTTACCAGTATTAACACCCCAATCAACATACAAAGTTAAGGGTGTAACATATACCGCATTTACGCCACAATCATTTACAACGTTTGTTGACGATGATAGAACAAATTACCCGATGGATTACCAAGGTTATCCACAAGCGGTACCTGAAAGTGATAGTTACTTTTTTGAGATGGGTTCAGGTTGGTTTGAAGAAACACCTAAACATAGAGCCAATGAAAAGATAGACATTCAAAACTCTAACTTTACAGGTCAAAACACTAATATACAGACATCATTAGAGACATATACCTTTGGGGAGAAATACTTCAATCTATTTAGGGACTTCCCTAGTATGGATTTAGGGTATACACTAACACCTATCAAAGATAACTTAAAATCTTGGCCGAGCGATAGTACGGGTCTAAGAAAAAGTAATGGTGTTTTCAACTCTTATTATAATGTTACTGACGATAGGTTAGTTCTTAATAGAAAAAACATCGAACTATACCTCAATATGGGTCAAGGTTTGGAATATGATGTTTGGGAGATGAGTAGAAACACAGGATACCCAATACCTGCAACAGGTCTAACATATCCTTACCCTACTGTTGGTGGTATTGATTGGACGGTTATAAATCCAAGACCAAAAGAGAAGTCATTCTTTGAGTTTGCAGAGACATTCTATAAGAATATGATTAATGTTAGGAACCGACAAACATCAAGCGGTGGGTATGTAACATTATCGTCACTATATTGGAAATACCTCACATCTGAAGTAGATGTTAACATACCATCGAATCAATATACATACCAGAAGATGATTGATTTCACTAACGGTATTGGAGACTATTGGATGAGATTAGTGGAGCAAGTTGTTCCAGCATCGACATTATGGTTGGGTGGTCAAAAAATGGAAAATTCTGAGTTCCATAGACAAAAACATAACTATAAATTACAAAGAGGTTGTGATATAGTTGATATCGATTGTGAGCCATGTGAAATTGAAGGCCCATTATGGAAATATGATTGCGCTAAACAAATTGTTGAGTGTGATTTTTATCCGACATCGACCTTCCAAAATATACTAAACCAACAAGTTAACACTATTGTGTCATCAAGTGGATATACGACTAATCAATGTGATTTAAATAGTGTTGTTTCTGATTGGTATATAGA
>TARA_B110000858_G_scaffold197360_1_pt1 | contig 10999 bp, 11 predicted proteins | sample TARA_B110000858 | Tara Oceans TARA_B110000858 (sample SAMEA4398247) | marine metagenome | biome: Polar Biome; feature: [SRF] surface water layer (ENVO:00010504); material: water (ENVO:00002006), including particulate matter (ENVO:01000060) such as... | depth 5 m | reverse complement strand
TATCTTGATCTTTTTTATTATTTAAAAAAGAGCATACAAAATTTGGAGTATAACAAAAAACTGTAATAGTTAACAAATGTAAAATTATTGAAAAAATTTCAATCATCTTTTTTCCAAAAAGTAGCAGTTATTATGTTTATATATTATTTTATATGCCTCTAAATCATGTGAATTAGTAATACCCTGATTATATTTATCATAATTTAAAAATATAATTTTATTAGTGTTATTCCTATTTAAATCACTAAAGTACCAACTTGAGTTTGGAGAATTTTCAAAATTTATTATCGGTACTATAAAATTAATATTAAATTTAGTTTTAATATAACTTAAAAAACCAATGGATTCTTTGCCACAGAATTCATAACTACTAACTTGCCTCGAATCATAAGATCTTGTTAGAGTAAAATAAACTTTTTTAAAAAAATCTATTTGCTTAAATAGAATCAAAGTTAATATCAAAATTATAAAAAGCTTATAATAATTTTTTTTAGATATAATTTTTTTAATATTTTTAAAATAACCCATGTCTACTTAAATATTTTAATTTTATTCATCTAATAACGCTTCTGAATTATTTTTTAAAAATTACTTCTTGGTTTCAAAATATTATAATAAAAATGTTAATTTTTATTAAATAAAATAACAGTATTCCATTTTAATATAATGATATAAAACACAAATCAAATATAAAACTAACTTAAATGACAATTAAACAATTTAAAAACAAATATCAGAACGTGTCAACTTTTGAAAAAATAAATACAATTATTAAGGATAAACTTGAGAAAGAAAATTTTAAGAAAGTGAAAATTTTAGAGTTTGGAGTAGATAAAGGTATTTCAACAGCACTCTTTTTAGAACTTTGTAATAAAAAAAATGGAAAACTTTATTCAGTAGATACTATAGATTATTCAAAACATTTTACTGATAAAAATTGGAAATTTATTAATTGTAGAGATGATGACTATATGACAATTAATAAAATAGTTGACTTTCCAGTAGACATAATTTTTTTGGATACAGAGCACACTGCAAAACATGTTGAGAAGATTTTTTTTAACTACTACAAATCATTGAGAAAAGGTGGTCTATTCATAATAGACGACATATCCTGGTTACCCTACCTAAAAAATAAGAAAAGAGACAATGAATGGATAGAAAATAATAATAAAGAAACTTTTTTTAAAATAATTGACATCTTAAACTCTAATATAAAAAATATTACTGTGGAGTTTTCATTTCAATATAGTGGTTTAGCAATAATTAAAAAGATAACAAATACACTAAATAAAAATACCAAAACGCCTTCAAGAGAATATTCGTTAAAAAATATTATTAAAAAACTGATAAAATAATAAGTAAAAAATGAAAAAAGCATTAATTTTTGGTATTACCGGGCAAGATGGAATTTTTTTAAGCAATTATTTAATTAAAAAAAAATATAAAGTCTATGGTTGCTACAGAGGCTTAAGTAAAAGAAAAAATTTAGATAAAAATATAAAGTTATTTTATTCTAAAAAATTTACAAAAAAATTTATAACAAACATTGTAGAAAAAATTATTCCCAATGATATATATTTCTTAATCGGTCAGTCAAGTTCATATATTTCTTTTAAAAAGCCACTAGAAACATTAGAGACAAATTTTTTATTTTTTTGTTATATTGTTGAATCTTGTATTAAAAAAAAAATGAAACCAAAAATTTTTTATGCAAGTTCTGGTGAAATTTTTGGCTCATCAATGCAAAAATTAAATGAAAATTCTAAAAAAAAACCTCAAAACCCCTATGCTTTATCTAAATATTTAACCATGATTTATATCAAACACATGAGAGAATTTTTCAATTTAAATATTTCTACTGGAATTCTTTTTAACCATGATTCAGAATATAGAAACAAAAATAATTTTTCAAAAAAAATAATTAATTATTTGAATAAAAAAGATTTTACAAAAAAGTTAAGTTTTGGAAATATAGATCTTATGAGAGATTTTGGACTTGCAAAAGAATACGTCCAAGCCATGTATAAAATTAATCAAACAAATAAAGGGGATGATTATATAATAGCTACTGGCAAATCTTTAAAGTTAAGACACGTAGTAGACCATTCATTTAAACTAAAAAAATTAGATTATAGAAAATATGTAAAAATAAATAAAAAAAAATTTGTTAAAAATGAAGTTATATTTAATAGTGTAAATATAACTAAAATAAAAAAATTAAATTGGAAACCTAATTATAATATTATTGACTTTATTAAGTCCTCATTAAAATAATTACTAAAATATCTATTTCTACTTAATTTTCCATTTATTTTATAAAAGGCATTCTACTAAAGAGTGTTCAGTAAATATGTCAGCAGCAGTTGTAAGCGTCATCTTGTTTGAATTGTTTTAAAACCTCTCTGTATCTTGATAAAAATAATTCATCACTACACTCCTTTTTATAAATTTCTTTAAAATTTAAATCTTTGGTGGGATTTATATTAACAAATTTATGAAGTTTTTCTGCAAAATCTTTTGGATTTTTTAAATCTATACCTGACACATAATTATAAAATTTTTTATCCAGTATATCTTTTCCATAAAAAATCTTTTTATTAAAATACAATCCTTCTAGCAGCGGCATAGTTGTTCGACCAACATATGTTGGAATTATCAACGCGTACGAGAACAAATATAAACTAATTACTTTATTATCATCTAAATAATCAAAAATTTTAAATCTATTACTAAGATTTTTACGTGCAATTTTATCTTTAATTTGATTTAAATGACCCTTGTCTCTTCCACAAAAAATGAAATTAATATTTTGGGTTTTTAATTTGTCTATTTCTTCTATAGAATCTATTATATATTCATGATTTTTGTGAGACCAAAATTGAGCTGGATAAAATATCCATTTTTTATTTTTATTTAGTTTAAGCTCTTTATAATCTTTGTCAAAAACTCCTTTTTCTCTTGTATTTTCATAAATTGCTGGAAAAAAGGGTTTTACATTTTGTATCAAAATTTTTTTTTCCTTGCAGTTAAATCGATTTATTAGATCTTCTTTATTTTTTTCTGTAAAAACAAATAACCTATAAGAGTCTTTTACAATTTTATTAATTATAGTTTTTTGGTAATTAAAGTTTTTTTTGTTAAACTCTATAAACCTCTTAAAATTATCTATTTCTGTATTCCAGATAGAGGCAATAAATTTTACATTCTTACAATGTAAAATATAGGCTGAAGGTGAATTAAATATTAGTAAATCAAATTTATGTTTTTTAACAAAATTTTTTATTGGTGATCTAATTCCAAAAAAATTAAAAAAAAATCTTATAAAATTTACATTCCAAAATCTAAGTAAAAATTTGTCAATATAATTAAATTTTAAATTAAGATGACGTAGATTATTTTTTTCAAGAAAAATATTAAGATTTTTTGCTGAATTTATCAGTATTATTTGATGTTCATTATCATTTAGCTTAAAAATATTTTTTGCAAAGTCTTTTGTTAGATAGTGTCCTCCACCAGTTGATACGTCAGATAAAAAACATCCAATTTTCATTAAAATATATATTTTAAAATAATTTATTCACTATATATAGTAAAAATTATATAAATAATATATCTTTGAACCATATAATTCATATACATATAAGAAAATGAAAATAGGAATTTTTTTTGACTCCACCTTAAACCAAGGTGGTATCTACCATCACAATGTCAATCTGATTAATATCTTTAAAGAATATTTGCCAACTGGTTATGACATTACTTATATTACTTATCGAGATGATCTCGTTGAAGTATTCAAAAATAAAGGTTGCAACTATTTAAAATTTGAAAATAATTTAAGACTCAAATTTGAAAAATTCTTATTTAAGTTTAACTTCGCTAGAGAAGTATACAATAAGCTTTCTATTACTAATAGTTTTGAAAAATTAATTAAAAAGAACAAATTTGATTTGATTTTTTTTAATTCACCTCATGAATTAGTTACTTTATTAAGTAATACAAATTTTATTATATATCTATTATCAATGCAGCATAAAACTTTGAATTTTTTTCCCGAATATAGTGGGTCACATCATAATTTAGATTTGCGGGATCATATTATCAATAAAGCCTCTGATTTTGCATTTAAAATTTTAGTTGGTGCTCATAAAGATAAATTATTGCTAAATAAATTTTACAACACTGATCTCAACAAAATTGTTGTACAACCATATACTTTTACACTTCCATATATTTATGAAGACAATAAAGACCATAATTATAAAAAAACATTTGATGATTTAAAGATACCAGATAAAAAAATATTTCTTTATCCAGCGCAATTTTGGGCACACAAAAATCATAAATACATCATTGATGTCGCTAAAGACTTTAAAAAAAATAATATATCCAACGTAATATTTATCTTTTGTGGCTTTGATAAGGGAAATTTAGATTATATAAAAAATGAAATAATTAAAAATGATGTTCGGGAATATTTCAAAATTTTTAATTATCTTAGTGATTTTGAGCTCATATCATTATATTTGAGATGTTTTGCAATTATAATGCCAAGTTATGTTGGGCATACAGTTATACCTATGTATGAAGCCTTTTATTTTAAAAAAAATATTTTTTTTACCAAAGGTTTAGCGGATGAAAATCTGGTTGAATATTTAATTGAAATAAATACACGTGATGAAAAATCTGTTAGAGAATGCTATTTAAAAAGTATGAAAAATACAGATGCAAACGAAAATAGACTTGATAAAGCTAAGAAATTTTTTGATGAATATTTGCAAAAAGAAAAAATGGCAAATTCGTTTATTAAAATATTTAAAGAATATAAATACATTCAGGAAAGATGGAAGCAATAAATTTATGAGTAGTTTTTTTAATGAAAAAATTTTGAAACAAATTAAGAATAATGAATCTGATACAGTAGAAGTTAATAATTTTTTATCTGAACATGAATGTAACTATTTTCTAGATTATTTTACAAATCTAAAAAACAAGTCAATTGGTAAAAGTCAATTTATTGAAAGAGAGGAGAGTTCAAAAATTTTTTTTAAGTTAGATCAATCAAAAAAATTAAAGGAACTAAAAAAAAAAATAGAAAATCAACTAGGTGAGTTTTTTGTAAATGATTTTCAACCACACTTAATTACTTCAAGATATCCTTTGAGACTTCACGTTGATACCGGGAAGGATCCAAATGACCTAATATTCAAAAATGTCATAATCCCTATTAATATAGAGTATGACCTGACTGCAGATACGCATAGTGCACCAAATACAATTATTTTTAAAAATCGATGGTACGATCGATCTGCTCTTTTCACAAAATTTACTGATAACGATAAGGATTTTATAATTAAAGATAAGAATGGGAAATTCGTAGATATTATTAATATAGATAATTTTTATAAAAGTATTAAAAATGTTAAAATTGATAATATAAATTATGAAGGTTTTGATTTTAAAATTAACAATCGTTTTAAAGACTATATTAAAAGACTTACAGAGGTCAAAAGATACAACCTCAGAACTGACAAACATATTGTTAATAATATTGAGTTCGACAAGGAGCTATATAATAAGTATCTAACTCATCAGCCATATGAAGATTGTAAGAGTCTTGAAATAGATAAAATTGTTGAAACAAAAATTGGTAGTTTAATTTATTGGGATAGAGTTAGAATACACTCTTCAGATAACTTTATGAAAAATAATGTGAAGTCTAAGACTTTATTGGCTTTCTTTACATCAAAAACTAAAATTGACTAATATTTGGTAGGGGGAAAATAAATTTAGTTCCCTTGTTAATCATTTTTTTTTCTCTTTCTAAAATTTCTTTTTTAAAGTGCCAAGGTAATACTAAATAATAATCTGGATTTATGGATCTTGAAAACTTTTCATTTACAATTTTAATTTTTGTACCTGGCGTAAAACAACCTGATTTTAAAGGGTTTCTATCTGCAATATAATCAATAGTTTCTTTTCCAATATTAAAGAACTGCAACAAAACATTTCCTTTTGTTGAGGCTCCGTAACCATGAATTATTTTTTTATTTTTTTTTATATTTCTTAATTTAATTTGTAATTTTTTTTTAATTTTGTTAATTTTTATAAAAAACATTTTATAAGTATGTTTATTTTTTAAACCAAATTTAATTTCTTCTTTTAAAACTTTTTTAATTCTTGCTTTTTTATCTTTATATACTGCATTTTTATGACAAATATAATATCTTGCACTACCACCATTAACCTTATTATATTCTATATTATAAACCTTCAAATTGTTGTTTTTTGCCATTTGAATTATTACGTCAGAAGAATAATATTCTAAATGCTCATGGCATATAGTATCAAATAAATTATTTTTAATAATTGAAAGCAGATCAGCATGCTCTAATAAGAAAACACCATCCTTTTTATCAATAATTTTTTCTATATCTGATAAGAATTTATTAGGATCATTTAAATCATAAAACATCGATAAAGCTGTAATTGCTTTAAATTTATTCTTGATTTTTGCTTTTACAATTGACCTAAATGAAAAAAAATCACTAATACTGAAATTAATTTTTTTATAATAAATTTTAAATTTCTTTAAAATTGGATCTATTCCTACAGTATTTATACCTTTGGTTTTATAAGCATTAAGCAAAGTACCGTCGTTACTTGCAATATCTAAAACAAAATCACCTTTTTTTAATTTAACAATTTTTGATAGTTTTATAGCTGTTTCACTTAAATGATTTGTCATTGTCTTATTTATCCCTGATCTATAACCATAATCTTCATTGTATAGATAATTTGGATTAAAATTTCGATCTAATTGAACCAAATTACACTTTTTGCATTTAACAAGATTTAATTTTTCAGACTTAATATTAAACCTAATATTTTGAGGAAACTTTCCAGTATAACTTAACATGCCTAATGAAAATAAAAATTCTAAATGTCTTGATTTACAATTTCGGCAAAATTTAATTTTTTTCATTATTTTAATTAATTTAATTATCTATAATAGAACATGTATTTAATAATAAATTAAATCAAAACAACAAGTTTATTTTGTCTATTATCCAACCTCATTATTGTACACTTACACATATGGTCAAAAAAATTTACCTGACTTGAGAAACCACCTCTATTAAAAACACTAAATACCTCATTTTTTTGAGTTCTGATGCCTTTTAGTCTATGTTTAACAATCATTTAATTATCCATATCATCTAAAATGTTTCTATCAAGAAACTCATAATCAAGGATATATTTATTTGAATTGATATATTTTTTTACGCTCTCTAAAATTTTATTGTGTTTATCAAATTTAAACTCTTTTTTTACCCAATAGCTATAAATATTTTCATTATAAACATTATGTTTTGTTCTAATATAATTTATATCTTCAAATAACCAATTTGGTGAAATTAATATATGTCTAAAAAAGTAATATCTATAAATTTCATTTTTTTTAATTTTTAAGTCAATTTCTTTTGGATTTAGTAATAATGATTTATATTTAGCAACACTATTTACATGCAAGTTAAAATCAAAATTTAAAGTTGCGTTTTTTAAAGAGGCATTCACAACCGGTATGCCGAATAATGGGTATTCAAAACCTATAGTACCAAGAACAGTTAAAACACAGTTAATACCCTCTTTAATGAGTTGGTTGTGACCAGAATTAACAGGTAATAATTTAATATGAGGATATTTTTTTACAAAATTATTTAGAATTTCATAATTCATTTTTCTTTCAATTTTATACAAATTTGGATGAGCTTTAATGTAGTATTCATGTTGACTATGTTGAGTGGTTTTACCAATGAAATCTAGCCACAAATAATTATCTGGAAAAAGATTTTTTCCATAGGCATGAGGTGAATCTATAAAAGAATGACTAGCAATTAAAAATTTGAATTTTCTATTTTTAGATAATAATCTTTTTTTTGATTTACCAACAAATGGGTTATTAGGAGCCCACCAAATATCAATTCTCTTACCTTTTATGTGATTTTCTACTCTTTTTTTTGAAAAAGCTAAGCCTTTATCTAAAATTTTTTTTTCAACTTTCAATAAAGTTTTATTTGCATTATAAAATTCATATCTAGCATATGGGAGCCTATCATTTAAACAATTTATATAATCTGGCTGACATACATAAACTTTAATTTTTTTTTTTAAACATATTCTGGCTAATAATCCAATCGAATATACAGTGTGACTTAAAACAACAGCTTTAATTTTATTTTTAGAAAAATAATTATACCAAAATAGAAATAAATAAATTGATTTTTTCAAGTATAATTCAAATGACTTGTTTTCAAGTTTTATAGTTTTTTTTAAATGAGATTTTAAATAAGAATCATATATTAGATCACCAACCCAAATATTTTTTAATTTAATGTTTTCTATATCATAATTATTTTTTAATTTTTTTTTGAGTAGCATAAATATTTTATCTCCTTCATCTTCAATATCTCTATTGATGTTTGGAAAAATAAAATCCTTTACACCGCAAGATTTATAGACACCAAAAAATCTTATAGAAAATGTTTTTGCAATAAGCCATTTAATTTTGTCATAAATGTTTCTTGATATATCGGCTGAAAGTATAGAGTATCCAGCGTAAGCAAGTATATTTGCGTTATACTTTTCACTTAAATTTTTCAATAAATATGAGTTAGCAATATGCAATGAGCCCCAATTATTAAATTCAACTAAAATTTGATTGTTTGTTTGATAATTTTTAAATTTAAAATATTTTTTATTATGATTAATTATATTCTTAAAGTGTTTATTAAATAGATACATTTTTGGTTTAGTATTTTAAATTTTTTATTTACTGAAAAATATTTTAATTATTTTAATAATAACTTTTCATATTTTGTAAGTTTTGTATGTGGAAATTTATCTATTTTTTTATCTCCACCAATCCAATTTTCTATATACCAATTATTATTTTTTGTTTTTTTCCATATTTTTTTATTTCTAAACTTATTTGCGATCTTCCAAAAAAAATTCTCAGTTATATTTATTTGTTTGCAGAATTTGCCTATATATTCTTTAGGTGGTTTGAAACCATCATAGTTTATCACTAAATTAACAGCTTGATCTCGAGTTAATCTTTTTTTTCTAATTTCATTAGAGCTATTATCTGTGACTCTATTAAATCCAAATTTAAGCCATTTAAAATAGTGATGTATTACGATATTCATGCAATCGACATCTGATTGACTATACAAACCCATTATTGGACCTGCTTTTCTAGCCTTAAATCCAGTCTTTTTTGCTATCCGAAAGTTATTTTTAATATCCCATGGAAAATAATACCCATAATATATTGGTTCATATTTCAACTGCTTCAACTTTTTTGAGTCTGGTGTTGCAAATGAAGAAATATCTCTTTTACTAATTTTTTTACTTACCCACTTTTCAGTTACATGATTTTTTAATATATGATGGCTATTGATTAGGCTCACATTTTGAGTTCGTTCTGATGATTTTTTTTCTCCACCACCATATTCAAAATACATATTTTCACCCCAAATAATTAGGGGTATCTTAAATTTTAAAGCTAAATTTGGTATTAGATTGTAAATGCACAAATGATCTATGTATGAACTATCACCAAATTTTATAAATGACTTTCTGGTTAAGTCATTAATAATCTTTGGATTGATAGTAAAATCAATATGGTCAATTCCAATATTTCTTAGTGCATTAAGATTTTCTTCACCTAATTTAGTTCTTGCTAGAGTGCGCCATGTAATTGCCAATGGCTGCATTTTATGTTTTTTTTTAATTTCATATAATTGATAAATACTATCTTTTCCACCGCTTACTGGAACTATACAATTGTAATCATTATCCTTACATAAAATTTTGTGCTTTTTTATTATTTTATCAAATTCTGTTGTTCTTTTTTTCCAATTTATTTTTTTTCTAATTTTTGAATTTGTGCATGCACTGCATACTCCTTCTTTATTAAAATAAAGTTCTGGTCTTGTATTAGGGGTCACACACTCAGTGCAATATTTAAAATTGAATTTAAAGGACATAGTGTTTTTAACTAATTCTCAAAAATTGTTAATGAATTTCCATTATTTGCAATATAGTCAATAATACTCAAGCCTGGTAAAAAAACTCTAGATTCTTGATTATATACCCTAGTTTTATTTGAATAAAATTCAAAGTCAATATTATTTTTTTCGAATAGAATTTTTGGATGATAGTTGTCAGTTTCAGGTTTAACTATAAATCTAGTGGCTTTAAAATATTTGCATAAGTTAATTAATTTTTCATTGGCAGTACCTTCAACTTTAATTTCTGATGAGATAAAAATTTCTTTATTAATTTTTAAATATCCTAATATTAATTTTATTATTTCAATATTTAATTCAGATAAGTATATCCAATTTTTAGAATATATGGTTTCTAATTCATTTCCAATTTCTTTAAAAAAAGATAATTTCTGATAATTTTGTTTTATTGAAAACCAGTGTTTTTTTTTCCAATTTTTACTGTTATCAATTTTTACATCTTTAATTAACTGACGACTCTTTTGATGTATTGGCACTGTTAACATCAACTTATTTGAATTTGATCTAATTAAATTTCTATTATGATTGCTATTTTTTGAGAAATCTACGTCATCTAAAATTACAAAAATATCCGAAAGATAAATTCGTTCAAAAAACGGTATCCACGGAATATAAGTAGGTTGCAAACAACATAAAGTTTTTTTCATATTACTTTTTAACCTTGAATATTAAAAATTTTTTTTTACTTTCAATTATTCTAGTTAATCCATCTTTTATCGATGTATTAAGTTTATTAATATTATCTTTTATTACTTTTCTTTTATTTTTAATAATTTTTTTTTTATCATAAAAAATATTTTGAATAATTCTAGCTAGGTTTTTAATTGAAACACTTTCTTCACCATAACAATTAATAATTCCGTTTATATTTTTTTTAAAAATGTTTCTACAGGCTGAGCCAA
>TARA_B110000858_G_scaffold195977_1_pt1 | contig 11008 bp, 9 predicted proteins | sample TARA_B110000858 | Tara Oceans TARA_B110000858 (sample SAMEA4398247) | marine metagenome | biome: Polar Biome; feature: [SRF] surface water layer (ENVO:00010504); material: water (ENVO:00002006), including particulate matter (ENVO:01000060) such as... | depth 5 m | reverse complement strand
GCTGCTGTCCCTCGATTGGAATAATCATCAAAAAAGTTTGTTGGAGGATCAAATGTTTTATCGTCAAAAAGGGTAAGATATTTTTCTTCTGGTTTCCAGTTTCTGTGAGGTGCTTTTTGGTGGTACAATAACAAGAAAGGTTTGTTTGGATCTCGTTTGTTTTTCAGCCAATCCAAACTCAATTGAGTTGTGATGGTTGTAACATATCCTTCAATTCTTTTTTTGATTCCATCAATCAAAAAATCAGGATTATAATAGTGCCCCTGTCCGGGTAAAACCGCTGAATAATCAAATCCTTGAGGCAGCCCTCTTAAATGGATCTTACCCACCATAGCAGTTTGGTATCCTGCAGTTTGCAATTGTTTTGCAAAATTATCTTGATCCCAGTTGAAATCTTGAATATTATCTACTTTACCATTGACAAAGCTATGTTTTCCGGTAAGCATAACAGCTCGGCTTGGAGCGCAAATAGAATTTGTAACAAACCCTTTGTCAAATCGCGCACCTTCATTTGCAATTCGATCGATATTTGGAGTATTATTAAGTCCATGCCCATACGCACTTATAGCCTGATAGGCGTGATCATCGGACATGATAAAAACAATATTAGGAGGTGTTTCATTTTTTTTACAGGAGGTAAAAAAAATAACAACAAGAACAAGAGTTATTAGCTTTTTCAAAGTATATTTTTTAGTTTCAATTTAAAGATAAATAAAACGTTTGAGATTAGATTAATTATTGTAACCAAAACGTTTTAATTGTTGTTTATTAGTTCTCCAATTTTTTGAAACTTTCACATAAAGTTCTATATGAATTTGTTTTCCAAAAAAAGCTTCTAAAGATTTTCTAGATCCAATTCCAACTCGTTTTAAGGCACTTCCTTTGTGACCAATTATAATGCCTTTCTGTGTTTCCCGCTCAACCATGATGATGGATCTAATCTTGATAATTTTTGAGTCTTCAATAAAATCCTCAGTAATCACTTCTACGGAATAAGGTATTTCTTTAGAATATAACTCAAGAATTTGTTCTCGAATGGCTTCATTTACAAAAAAGCGTTCGGGTTTATCGGTTAATTGATCTTTGGGAAAATAAGCTGGAGATTCTGGTAAATGACCTATTAGAATTTCTAGTAATTCAGGAATAAAAAAACCGGTAAGAGCTGAAATAGGATAAACTATTGCTTTTGGAAACTCAGTTTGCCAATGCAATACAGAGGCTTCCAAGGATTCTTGTGAAATGAGATCAATTTTATTTATTAATATTAGTAGAGGTGCTTTTGATTTTTTTATTTTTTCAAATAGCTTTTCGTCTTTGAGCTCTGTCTCTTCCGGAGTGACTAAATAGGTCAAAACATCCCCATCAATTAGTGCTTCTTTAACGAAATTCATCATAGATGTTTGCATTTCATAGGCAGGTTTAATTACCCCTGGTGTATCTGAAAGCACCATCTGAAAATCATCTCCGTTTATGATTCCTAAAATTCTATGACGTGTAGTCTGAGCTTTTGCAGTAATTATTGAGAGTTCTTTACCTACTAAAGCATTCATCAAAGTAGACTTACCTACATTAGGATTGCCAACGATAGAAATAAATCCAGATTTGTGCTTTTTTTCTTCCAATGTCATTCTATTTTTTAAAAAAAAACCCTCCAAATTGGAGGGTTATTGTAGCGAGGGCAGGACTCGAACCTGCGACCTTCGGGTTATGAGCCCGACGAGCTACCACTGCTCTACCTCGCGATATGAGAGACAAATTTACAAATTAAACCGACAACCTGCAACATCTAATAGTATTCATTTTAAAACTTAGAAATGGGATCCACATAAATAGTTTACTTTTGCATTCAAATTTAAATCATGAGTAGTATTGTTGCCATTGTTGGGCGTCCTAATGTAGGAAAATCAACCTTTTTTAATCGAATGATTCAAAAGCGAGAAGCTATTGTAGATTCTATTAGTGGTGTTACCCGAGATAGACATTATGGCAAGTCGGATTGGAATGGTCAAAACTTTACACTTATTGATACGGGAGGATATGTAGAGGGGAGTGATGATATTTTTCAGAAAGAGATTGATAAACAAGTTAATTTAGCAATTGAAGAGGCAGATGTAATTGTTTTTATGGTAGATGTAACTGATGGTGTTACAGGAATGGACGAAGTTATTGCAGACCTATTACGACGTTCTCAAAAACCGATTTTTTTAGTAATAAATAAAGTAGACAATGCTCAGCGTGTTGAGGCAACACTCGAATTTTATTCATTAGGCTTTGAGCAATTTTATTCTATATCGAGTGTAAGTGGAAGCGGAAGCGGAGAATTGTTAGATGATTTAGTCAAAAAATTGCCAAAAGATGAAGAAAGAGAAGAAGATCCTTTACCCCGTTTTGCTGCTGTAGGAAGACCCAATGCTGGAAAATCTTCATTTATTAATGCCTTAATTGGAGAAGATCGATACATTGTCACCGACATTGCTGGAACCACAAGAGATAGTATAGACACTCAGTACAATCGTTTTGGATTTGACTTTAACTTGATTGATACTGCTGGAATCAGACGAAAAGCAAAAGTAAAAGAAGATATTGAATTTTATTCTGTAATGAGATCAGTTCGTGCGATTGAATACTGTGATGTTTGTTTACTTATTGTGGACGGTACTCGAGGATTTGATGGACAGGTTCAAAATATATTTTGGCTGGCCCACAGAAACAATAAGGGTATTGTTATTTTGGTTAACAAATGGGATTTAGTTAACAAAGACACCAATGCCTCAAAAGCATATGAAGCAAAAATTAGAGAAGAGATTTCACCTTTTACTGATGTGCCTATTGTTTTTATTTCTTCAATCTCCAAACAGAGAATTTTTAAAGCTGTAGAAACAGCTGTTGAGGTATATAAAAGTCGCTCTAGAAGAATCCCGACAAAAGCCTTTAATAACACTATGCTCCCAATAATTGAAAAAACACCACCACCCGCTTATAAAGGGAAATATGTTAAAATTAAATTCTGTACACAGCTTCCTACTCCCCATCCCCAATTTGCTTTCTTTTGTAATTTACCTCAATATGTAAAAGATCCCTATCGTCGCTTTTTAGAAAATAAATTACGAGAGGAGTATGACTTTACGGGGATACCTATTCAGATTTTCTTCAGAAAAAAATAAGAATTAAAGTTTATCCATTAATTGGTTTAAAGAATCTTTAATTCTTTCCAGTTTTGCTAATATTTCCTCCTTAGGGTTTCCGTTTTTTTTAAGACGAAGTTGTTTTTTTGCCCCTTGAAGTGTTAAACCTTTTTCTTTAATTAAGTGATATATGAATTGAATGATTAAAATATTTTCAGAGGTATACTTTCTATTACCACTTTGTTTTTTTTTAGGCTTAATTTCTTCAAACTCTTTTTCCCAAAAACGTAGTAATGAAGGATTTACATCAAATGCTTTTGCAACCTCGCCAATCGAGTAATAACGTTTTTCCGGAAGATTTACATGCATAGTTAATCCATAGATTGGTTCTGTTGCTTGGACATAGTCAACAGGGCTTCAAATTCTTTAGGAGAAAGATTTCCGTAGTAAAAATTAAGAGGATTTATTTTCTTATTATCTTTCAAAATCTCGTAGTGTAAGTGAGGTCCAACAGATCTTCCTGTATTTCCAACATAGCCAATCACGTCTCCACGTTTAACTTTTTGCCCCCTACGGGCATTGTATTTAGAAAGGTGTGCATAAAGACTGAAATAACCAAAACCATGATCAATACGAATGTGATTACCAAACCCAGAAGATCTATTATCTGCACGTTTTATAATTCCATTACCTGTTGCATAAACTGGAGTACCACTTTTAGCAGTAAAGTCCATGCCATTATGTTTTTTTCTGGTTTTGGTAAATGGATCAATACGATATCCATAACCTGAAGCCATTCTTGTTAAATCTTCATTTTTAATAGGTTGAATAGAGGGGATGGCTTCTAATAAAGCTGCTTTGTTTAAAGCCAGACGTTCTATTTCATCTAATGATTTAGATTGGACAACTGTTTGTTTTGATAATATATCTAGTCGTTTTGCTGTATTTATGATTAATTCAGAATTATCATAACCTTGAAGATTTTTATAGCGATTCACACCACCAAACCCAGCACGTCTTTGTGCCTCAGGAATTGGGCTAGCCTCAAAATAAACTCGATATAAATTATTATCCCGTTCCTCAATATTATCAACAACAGTTTCTATTTGAGTTAACTTTTTATTTAAAATGTCGAATTGTAATTCATAGTTTTGTATTAATCTTTTTTGAGCAATTTCAGCAGGAGTATTTATCCATTCTGAATTTAGTAAAATAAACAAAGAAAAAAAGGCAAGAAAAAAAGAGGAGAGTATAAATAACAAAAAATTAGAAACTCGATTTTTGTTAGTTAGTTTAATTGGACGATAAGAAAGCGTCTCATGATCGAAATAGTACTTAACTTTACTCATAAAGTATTGTAAATTTTCATTTCTTTTGCACTAACAATTACAAAAAGGTTAAGTAAATATACAAAAATTAGACCTAATACTATTTTTTTGAACATAGCTGTAATTAATCTGCAGTAACTATTTTAAATAAAGTTTGACATGAAGTCCCTTGAAGTAAGAAAAAAGTTTTTAAAATTTTTCGCATCTAAAAAGCACACAGTGGTGACCTCTGCACCAATGGTCATTAAAAATGATCCAACTCTTATGTTCACCAACGCAGGGATGAATCCATTTAAAGAAAATTTTTTAGGTAATGCAACCCCAACCTCAAAACGAGTTACGAACACACAAAAATGTTTGCGTGTTTCTGGGAAACATAATGATCTTGAAGAAGTAGGTATTGATACCTACCACCACACTTTTTTTGAAATGCTTGGTAACTGGAGTTTTGGTGATTATTTTAAAAAAGAGGCAATCGAATGGGCATGGGAACTACTAACAAAGGTTTATGAAATTGATCCTAACAAGCTTTATGTAACAATTTTTGAGGGCTCTCCGGAAGAGGGAATTGAAAAAGACAATGAGGCTTATGAATTTTGGAAAGCAATTCTTCCAGAGGAAAGAATTTTATTAGGAAATAAAAAAGATAATTTTTGGGAAATGGGTGATCAAGGCCCATGCGGACCTTGTTCTGAAATACATGTGGACGTTCGTACAGAAGAAGAAAAAGTAAAAGTTTCCGGTGCTGATTTGGTAAATCAAGATCATCCTCAAGTGATTGAGGTCTGGAATTTAGTATTTATAGAATTTAATAGAAAAGCAAACGGTAGTTTAGAAAAACTTCCTGAAAAGCATATTGATACAGGGATGGGATTTGAGCGTCTTTGTATGGTATTACAAAATACAACATCTAATTATGACACGGATGTTTTTACTCCCTTGATTAGAGAAATCGAAGCCTTAACCAATTCAAGTTATGGTAAGAAATTAGAAACTGATCGAGCCATACGGGTCATTGCTGATCATGTTAGAACGGTCTATTTTGCCATAGCAGATGGACAACTCCCGAGTAATAATGGAGCAGGTTATGTAATTAGAAGAATTTTACGCCGAGCTATTCGTTACGGTTTTACTTTTCTGAATCAAAAAGAGGCATTTATTCATCGTTTGGTAAATACACTCTCTGAGCAAATGGGTGAAGCTTTTCCTGAATTAAAAAGAGAGCAACAATTAGCGTTTAATGTAATTAGAGAAGAAGAAAATTCATTCCTAAAGACCTTAGATCAAGGATTGGTTTTATTGGAATCAATAATGACAAACTCTAAAGCAAAAAATATTGAGGGGAGTAAGGTTTTCGAACTTTATGATACTTTTGGGTTTCCTTTTGATTTGACGGCATTGATAGCCAATGAAAAAGGCTATAATGTTGATGAAGTTGGCTTTCAAAAGGCTATGGAAGTTCAAAAAACACGTTCACGTGTTGCAGCTGCTTCAAAGGCTGGCGATTGGATTGTTCTTCAAGAAGATAATGTTGAAGAGTTTGTTGGATATGATTATTTGAATATAAAAGTAAAAATTACACGTTATAGAAAAATGACCTCTGCCAAAGAAGGTGATTTTTATCAGTTGGTATTTAACTTGACACCTTTTTATCCTGAAGGAGGAGGGCAAGTCGGAGATAAAGGATATTTGGAAGCGAGTAATGGAGACATTATTTATGTTTTAGACACAAAAAAAGAGAATAATTTAATTGTACATCAAACGAAAAGTATTCCCAGAAAACTCGATGTTACATTTACTGCTGTTGTCGATGCTAAGCAAAGACAACGTTCCTCTAGTAATCATACCGCAACGCATTTGATGCATCAAGCACTCCGCTCTATATTGGGAACTCACGTTGAGCAAAAGGGCTCTATGGTTCACTCTGGGGTGTTTCGTTTTGATTTCTCTCATTTTGTTAAATTGACTTCAGAGGAAATTAAAGCTGTTGAACAATATGTGAATGCTCGAATTCAAGAGGGTATTCCTTTGGAAGAAGGAAGAAATACTCCTTACGAAAAGGCAATTAAAGATGGGGCAATGGCGTTGTTTGGAGAAAAATACGGCGATACAGTTCGAACCATTCGTTTTGGTCAGTCTATTGAGTTGTGTGGAGGTACCCATGTTGCAAACACCTCTGATATTTGGCATTTTAAAATTACTTCTGAAAGTGCTGTTGCTTCAGGAATTAGACGAATCGAGGCCATTACTGGTGATGCAGCAAAAAATTATTTTGAAGAGCAAACTTCATTATTAGAAAATGTGAATCAATTACTCAAACAAGCTCAAGATCCTGTAAAGGCAATTCAGTCTTTACAGTCTGAAAACGCTGCATTAAAGAAAGAGCTCAATGTTTTATTAAAATTGAAATCCCAGGTATTAAAAGAAGAGATATTAAAAGAGGTAAAAACAATAAATGGAATTCAATTTTGTGCTTTAGAGGTGGATTTAGATTCACAAGGAATGAAGGATTTATCTTTTGAAATTGGATCTCAACTAGAGTATGCTATTTTGGTATTAGGCTCAATAAAATCAGGTAAACCTCTGTTAAGTTGCTACGTATCAAAATCTTTAGTCTCAGAAAAAGACAAGGATGCGGCAGCCATCATTAGAAATCTGGGTAAATACATTCAAGGTGGGGGTGGTGGACAAGCGTTTTTCGCCACTGCTGGAGGTAAAAAATCAGAGGGAATGAAAGATGCCCTGACTGCTGCAGAAAGTGTATGTTTTTAGAGGAATCTATTCAGTTGGTGGATAGTTTGAAATAATGCTTTGAACGAATAGAGCAATGCGTTTGTCTCTGTCTTTATAATTTTCTTGTAATCCACCTTTTCCTTTTCCTTGCCAAACTAATTGTTTGGTTGCAGCATCAATAATATTAACAAACAAAGTTCCTTCTGTTCGGGTACTCACGGAATTAAAATTGGAGCCCCAAAACCATGGATTAAATCCCCAACCCCAGTTGTTTTGGTTGTTAATATATATTTGTTCTTTAGCTTTAGTGGTAAAACCGATTAGTAAATCTGGAGTTTCGGATTTCGATAATCCTTTAATACTCATTTCAGCATCAATTGCCTTTAGGATTCGACGTTTGTCTAAATCAGAGATTTTAACTTGATCAATTTCGGGTTTAAAAAAAGCAAAAGTGGTGTATTTTGAAAAATCGATACTACTGTCATGATCTGCAAAAACCCGAATAGATGAACAGGATGCGAATAGAAAAAATGTAAAAAAAAGAACAAAATATTTCATTAAAAAAAATTTACAATTATTATTAATTTCAAAAATCATGCCGAAGTCCTTATCCAATTTTTGGATCATAATCATAAGGACAATGCCTGCAGTTGCTTTTACAACAAGATCCTCTTTTTAAATGGTATTGTTTTGTAAAAACTTTATATCCTTCTGGCGTGAAATAAAAATCTCCTTCTTCAAGAGGATTTAGGGAGCCAAACGTCATTTTAATGTATTTTTAGACATGCAATTTTTTGATTCTTTCAAAAGTACTATAAATCAGTCGCTTGAACCCCTAAAGGGCCATACAATTATTATTAAGCGGGAAGATTTAATTCATCCTATAGTCTCTGGCAATAAATTTCGTAAACTAAAGTATGTTTTTAAATCTCTTGAAGAGAAATCAGACACAACGATATTAACTTTTGGAGGTGCTTTTTCAAATCATCTTGCAGCTGTTGCAGCAGCAGGTAAGTTAGCTGATATTAAAACAATAGGGATTGTCCGAGGGGAGGAGTGGGAAAATAAAATAGAAGCCAGCACTACTTTGAGTTATATTAAAAGCCAGGGTATGGAGTTGTTTTGTGTTTCAAGAGCAGATTATGATTTAAAAGAAGGGTCAGGGGTTGTTCGAGATTTACAAACTCAAAATCCTAGTACAAGAATTCTTCCTGAAGGAGGAACAGGAACGCTTGGAGTAAAGGGGTGTGAAGAGATATTACAAAAAAGTGATACGGAGTTTGATGTTATTTGTTCTAGTGTTGGGACGGGTGGCACTTTAGCTGGATTAATAAACAAGAGTGCGCCAAATCAAACCATAATTGGATTTAATGCATTAAAAAATCCTGCAGTAAAAAATAAAATAGCCCAATTCACTCAAAAACAAAATTGGTATATAGAAGATCGATATATTTTTGGAGGATATGCCAAGGTGAATGATGATTTAATCTCATTTATGAACTCTTTTTATCAACAATATAAAATTCCATTGGATCCAATTTACACTGGAAAGTTGCTTTTTGGTATTTTTGATATAATTAAGCAAAATAAATGGCAATGGGGAAAGAAGATTTTGATTATTCATACAGGAGGACTACAAGGAGTAAAAGGAATGAATCTTCAGCTTCAAAAAAAAGGAAAACCTCATTTAGTCTATGGCAAGGAATTGCCTTTTTAATTATTATCCTTCTTACTTTTTCCTGTGGGACTTCACGAAAAATTGTTGTTCGAGAGTCCATTTCGAAACCTCCAATTAAAGAAATAGTTATTACTTCTAATCAACCTAAGAAGCCAAAGATCCCATTAAAGACGCTGACTAATAATGAGAAAATTACAGCATACATCGAACAATTCAGTTCCATCGCGCAAGAAGAAATGTTTATATACGGAATTCCTGCAAGTATTACTATTGCTCAAGGAATATTAGAATCGGGTATGGGCTATGGAAGATTGGCAATGGAGGGGAATAATCATTTTGGTATAAAATGTCACATTGGCTGGGATGGAAAAAGCATTTACCATGATGATGATGAAAAAGGAGAGTGCTTTAGAGTTTATAATAATCCAGCAACCTCATATAGAGATCATTCACTTTTTTTGACAAATAGAGAGCGTTATACTTTTTTATTTGATTATAAAATGAATAATTACAAAGCATGGGCAAAAGGCCTGAAAAAGGCTGGATATGCGACAGATCCTAAATACTCGGATAAATTAATTAGTTTGATAGAACGTTTTGAACTAAATCGTTTTGATAACAAAAAAGGAAAAGTAGTTAAAGCGATTACCAAAGAAAAAGGGAATGACAAAACAATCTATCATAGCGTTCAAAAAGGAGATACGTTGTATTCTGTTTCCAAAAAATACAATGTTTCTTTAAAGCAACTTATAAAACATAATGACATTAAGGATAAAACCATTTATTTAGGACAAAGCCTTAGTATCCCATCCAATCCGTAAAATATGCAATACCAAAGAAGTAGTGCGCTTTTTAAAGCAGCACAAAATGTAATTCCAGGGGGTGTTAATTCTCCTGTCCGAGCTTTTAAAGCAGTAGGAGGAACTCCTATTTTTGTGGAACGAGCAAAGGGAGCTTATCTTTATGACGCAGATGGTAACAAGTTAATTGATTATATCGCAAGTTGGGGTCCTATGATTCTGGGACACGCACACGAACCTGTAATTGATGCAGTAAAATCAAGAGCAGATTTGGGCACCTCATTTGGAATGCCCACAGCTTTGGAGACTCAAATTGCCGAGTTGGCTATTTCAATGGTGCCTAATATTGATAAAATTCGATTTGTAAATTCAGGGACTGAAGCCTGTATGAGCGCAGTTAGACTAGCAAGAGGGGTAACTAAGCGTGAAAAAATAATCAAGTTTTCGGGATGTTATCATGGACATTCTGATGCATTTTTAATAGAAGCTGGTAGTGGAGCGGTTACATTTGGAAGTCCAAGCAGTCCTGGAGTTACAATAGGAACTGCAAAAGACACCTTGTTAGCACCTTACAACAACATTGAAGCAGTTACTCAACTCTTTATAGAGTATCCAGATGAGATTGCTGCCATTATCATAGAACCTGTAGCTGGAAATATGGGATGCATTCCTCCTGCAGACGGTTTTCTGGAAGGTTTAAGATCACTCTGTGATCAGTATGAGTCCTTGCTTATTTTTGATGAAGTAATGACGGGTTTCCGATTAGCCAAAGGGGGTGCGCAAGAGCTTTTAGGGATCAAGGCAGACATTGTTACTTTCGGGAAAGTGTTAGGAGGGGGTTTGCCAGTAGGGGCTTTTGCTGCTAAAAATGATATTATGAAATACTTAGCCCCAGAAGGGCCGGTATATCAGGCTGGAACATTAAGCGGTAATCCATTAGCAATGTCTGCAGGACTAGCGATGCTTCAGGAGTTAAATGATAATGATCAGGTTTTTATTAGATTGGCAACTAAAACAGCCCGTTTACATGAAGGTTTAGCTTCTATTTTAAAGGATTCAAAAATACCTTATCAAATAAATAGATTAGGTTCCATGATCTCACTTCATTTTACTGAAAATGAAGTAATTGACTTTGAAACGGCAACCTCTGGAAACAATAAAAGATTCAATAAGTATTTCCATGGAATGTTAAATGAAGGAATTTACTTACCTCCAAGTGCTTTTGAAAGTTATTTTTTGAACGATGCCTTATCAATTGAAGACATTGATTTTACAATTAATGCATTCAAAAAAGTGATTAATACTTTGTAGTTATTAAATTATTTTTCTCTGATTTATAAATTA
>TARA_B110000858_G_scaffold197460_1_pt1 | contig 11024 bp, 8 predicted proteins | sample TARA_B110000858 | Tara Oceans TARA_B110000858 (sample SAMEA4398247) | marine metagenome | biome: Polar Biome; feature: [SRF] surface water layer (ENVO:00010504); material: water (ENVO:00002006), including particulate matter (ENVO:01000060) such as... | depth 5 m | reverse complement strand
TACGATCCCAAAAAAGCGAAATCATTGTTCCTTCGCAAAATTCGGTTTTTTCAATATCATCTTCCTCAATATTTGGAGATTTTTCAGTATCTTTTAGAAAATGTTCAAATGGAACGGATTTTGGAGGAGCAAATGAAATAATATTCCCACAGGCATCAACAATAATCGATCTAAACAATCCTAGTGTTTTAATATTATCAGAATTTAGAAAGTTTTTATTATATTGGATGATAAATAAATCACTAACGCTAGATTTTTTTACAATCAGATATTTTTCGTCGGCATATGTTTTATCTGTAATGACTTTTAAAAGGTTAGCATAAGTAGTAGGAGAATACATCATGTTATTTCTTATTAATTAGAGATAATTATTTAAATCAATTTTCTTCGTTATTTTAGATAATTTCTGCTGTCTATATAAGGTAATGTCAGATACTCCTGAAGAACAATTTTTTTTAGAATTAGGTGATATTATTAGAATAAATGCACCTACCAATGAAGATATTAACGAACATGTATTTTATATTGATTATATTGATAAAAATCAAATAGATATCGTGGACGATACCAGTTTAGCACAGCATAACTTAAAATTAACAGAAGGGCAATTTAATGACAAAAGCATTGAAACTATTGAAATACTAGACCGATCAGAGGACAAAGGTTATGCTAGGCAAAATAATTTAGTTCCTGGAAAATCCATAACTTTACGATTTGGTGGCGATGTGCCTACTACAATAAATGGAACTATAACAGATTTAGAAGAAGATATGATTGAAATAAAAACATATCCTGATGAAAAAATAATTTATATTGATTTTGCTTTTCATGGTATACCCAAAAGTTTACCTTTAGAATCAATAGAAGATTTCATAAAACCTATAGATTTATCAACAGATCGAAAATTGGAACAAAAACAAGATGATTTATCGGTTATACCAGAAGATGACGAAATTCCAGAATTAAGCATGACACTACAAGATGACGAAGACCAAGAAGATATAGAATTTGATTTAGTAGTCCCTATTGCCAATATTAGAGATAGACTTAAAAGAATTATTTTAGATGCAGATGATATTCAAATAGGAAAAAGTCTTGGAAGCATTACGGAAGAAGTACCTGTTGAAGAAAGTTCTCGAAGATTTGGAATTGAAACACAGGCGAATGATCTATTGGATGAATTATTATCAACCATGCCATCGTCACAAAGAACAAGTAAGGCATTGAATAATATTCATTTAATGATTGAAAGATTTAAACAATTAAGAAGCCAATTTTCTGTAATTTCAAAAGAAGGAGAGATAATGAAATCTAAAATAAAAGGCGCGGACTACAAACCTTTGGTTGAAAAATTAGAAACATTTGACAAAAAACTCCATTGGTTATTACCAATTGCAAAAAATAGGAAAAAACTTTATAATATTGATGAGAATGAAGAAAAAGATGATATAATACCAGTTTCATTAAAAATGTCACAAGATGCAATTGAAGAGTATACGGATCAGTTTAATCAAAATAGAGTTCCAGATGGTATAAATAAATATAAATATTTATATCGCGAATTAAATAAATTATATACTCCTTTCGGAAACCCAACTGATTCAACGGATGTTATAACAGAACAACGTGTGCATGATAATTTTGATATGCTTATTGATAATTTAGGTGATTTTTATTCGTCTGTTTCTATAGGCGAAAACAATGTTGTTGATGGGAAGAGATTTTTAATGACTAGATATAATACTGGTTTAACTGAATTAGAAGTTGATAAAATGACAAAAACAACTGGTTATAATCCAAAACGAATACCATTAACACAAAATGATAAGGTGGCTATATCGGGAATTATGACTTTGGAAGAACCAGCATTACTTTATTCTCATATAAATCTTCCAAATAGTTCAATACTTTTAAAATCACATTTATCTCTAGTAACTTTTAACTATTGGTCTATTTTAAAAAAAAATCGTGAAATTGTAAATATCGATGTAGAATTAGATAATGATATTCAACAGCAAGAATCTGGTTTTTTAAATAATATTAATGCATTCATGTTCAAAGAAAAGGTTAAATTTGCTGATAGAAAAGAAGATTCATTTAAAACATTTTTAGATAAAGTTATACCAAGAACACGGCAATTATTTGTATTAATTAAAAAATACATTAATCACACCACATCCTATTTAAAGATTATAGAATATTTGGAACCTTTTCTGGTTTATCCTGATGATATAACATTTAAACAATATGAAACTATTTTAGAATTTTTGGGACAACAAATATCAAATTTCAAAAAAAATATTGTAAAAAATGAAATTGATTATAATACATTTATTTCAAATAAATTTTCAACAAATAAAATAAATAATTTAAAAAATATTCTTGATATAAAATCTGTAGCTATTCATACCAGTGATATTAATATAACAGAAGCTATAAATGAATATAATATGGGTGATTTTACAACTAGTGAAGCTGTTAGAGATATGATGTTATTGGATAGCGGTAGACTATATTATTCAATAATATGTGATACTGACATGGATTTATACCAACCGATCGATATAGATGAGTTAATAAAAGAAGAAATGACAAAAACACCAGAGGAAAAAATAACCGACCCATCGTGTCCTCAATTCACAATGGCGAAAAAATACATAGACATAGATGAGTTGAGAGAAGATGATGGCAATGATATTTATTTTGATAAAAAATATGATCCTACTAGATATGATGTTCTGGAAGAATTTAAAACGGAGCAAGAGATGCAAACACCGAACGATTTTAAAATATTTTTGATAAATCATCTTATTCATAATGTTGGGATGTCCACCAATGATGCTCAAATAGAAGCAAGTAGCTTGATAGAAGGGAAAAGACAAGTACAGCCAAAAGAATATGCTTATTTATTGGATGATTATTATCAACCTGTTTATTATTATCGTGATGACAATAATACTTGGATAAAAAACGAGGAACTTTCAGGAAAAAAATTAAATGAAATTATGTTTTGCAACTTGAAAGATAGTTGCATTAGTATTAAAAAAAAATGCGGTCCGATAGAAATCAATAAAAAACAAATACAGAAAAATTTATACAAAGATATTCTCTCCCATTTCGATAAACAATTTCATATATCTATAGATAAATTAAAAAAATCAATAAAAGCAAGTCTGGAATATAATTATTTGAATGCCGGAAGATTAAGATATTTAAAAAACATCTTGAAAAAGAAAAACCAAACACAACGTGAAAATTTGGCAAAAACATTGGAAGAGCGTGATATATTAATTTCACCACATGAAGAATTGCGAAACAAGGTTTTATCACAACAAGATTTCATTAAAAAACAAAAAGACATTATAGCATTTTGCAATAAATATACTCGAACTTATGTAGAAAACAATCCAACAGAAAATGAATATTGGTTTTATTGCATTGATACATCTATACCATTAATACCCAGTTTTTATAAACGTCTAGCGGATGCATTTTATATAGGACAATATGAAGCAATATTGGAGAAGGTAAAAAATGAGAGAGGAAAACTAAGTGACGATGGTGATAAAATAGTAGATAGATTTAGTGGATTTACAATAAGTAAAATCGACTATGATGAAAGTGAAGGATATAATGAACAAGGTTTTAAAATTGTAAGCAAGGCTGTTATAGAAGAAAATATAGAGCAAGTAATTGCTAATTTAGATTTTACAATTCAGGATACATCTAAATCCAAAAACTATATAATGATCCAAAATGTTATTTCAACCATGGATAAAAATCTAGGAATATCAGTGAATTCAGAACTAGAATTCATTCATAATTTGGTAAATACGATATTAAGTAAAATTTTGCCATCGCAGAAAATATATGAAAAAGCATTATTGGTTAAAAAAAGTAAAAAAAAACTTCCATCATATGAAAAAGCTTATAATAATGCATTAATGATGTCAACATTATCTGCATATTTAATAGTGATTCAAACCATGATGCCATCAATTATAACTAAAACAACTTTTCCAACTTGTAATCGTTCATTTAATGGTTATCCATTAGATGGGGATGGCGACACGTCCGCATTGCAATATATAAGTTGCGCTGCTATTAATATAGCACGTGGTTCTGATTCTAGACCATGGACATCATTACCGAGAGTGCGCAAGAAAATAGGTATTGCGGAAACAATAAATAAATATATATCAAAATTAAAAGTATTTATAGATTCAAAATTTCTTACAAATGAAGATGTAAAAAAAAAGATTTCAGATAAGTTACATTATTTAAAACACAATGTTGAAAAGGAATCTATACCTGAAGAATTTGATGTAAAAAACTGGGCAACCTTTTTGCCTCCATTGCGGCCTGTAAGAATTTCTAGAATAAATAATATAAGCCCGAGTTTCAATACGGATTTGAATCGTATGCTATCAAGTGGAGATCCATATCAATTTTCAAAACTATCAGAATTAAATAGCAAAATTTTCTATTTTTCTTTGCATATCCAAGAATTAATTCAACGTGTTGTAAATAAGAAAAAAATACAATTATTTTCATTAACGAACGAACCTTTTATTGAGAATTCATGCTGCAATGATGGTTCAAAACATACTCTGCAGTATTTTATTAATATTGAACCAAATATTACAAAATTTAATGCCAATGTAGAGGCACAATCAAAATTATTAGAACGTGCCATGCATTTGATTAAGTCACCTTTTATATTTAATGCACAAGACACAAGATTGGTATTTCCACCAGTTTCAAAAAATTTTTCCGAAGAAACAATTTATAAAACATTTATAAAATTTTGTAAATTTAATTCAGGAATAACATTACCTGATCAACTAGTATCAATTTGTGGTCCAAATATGAGTGAATTTACACATCTAAATACATTATCTGAAAAAATCAAAATAATGAAACACGAGGGTAAAAATTTCTCGACAGCAAGTTTTTATCATTTATTAAATGTAATTAATTCGGAAAATATAGTAGATGTTAATTTTAATCCGATTATAATAACAGGGAGATTACAAGTTGAACAATTATTAACTAATAATATTATCCAGCAAAATATTAAATCAACACCATTAAAAAATATAATTGATATATTAAAAAATTTGTTTGATTCATATGAAACTACACGGGAAAAAAATGATGAAGGTATTCGCAGGGCAACTTCATACTTAGATGAACAATTGGATATATTAATGAATTATAACATAAAGCCATTTTTATCAAAATACGGAGTTGGTGAAGAGTTTACAACATTTATAACCAATATTGAAAAATTTAAAACACGTGGTGATAATATTTATATTAGTCGCGAAGACGAGACTGAATTTGCTGGAGCAGAATTCTTAAAAAACATTGTCAATGATATATTAAAAATTTATCCATCTATTATTATCAATAATGTGGATTATAAAGATATAACAATTCCGAAACACTGGAAATTGGCTCCATCACATAAAACGGATGTTTTGAATGCAATAAAAGATGAATTTTCACCCTTACAAGAATTTTACCATGATAAATCAATAATTTCACTTTTAAAAATCGTCTTAACAAAATCACAAGACTTGCTTGATATAATGTATTCTACTCCCTTTTATGCAAATATTAAAGAAAGTCCTGGCGAAGAAAGATATAATACTTTGCTCAATGGTAAATTGCTAGAAAAGTTTATGAAATTTTATTTTCTATACGCCATTAATATTTATATTGATATAGTCAATAAAGACGAAACAGATCTACAAGCGGAAATATCTTCATCATCCAATGTATTAAATGACGATGTTGTTGAAAGCATGATGAGTGGACGAGATATAGAAATTAAGGAACGTTTATCACAATTATTAATAGCATATTTAAAACTATTAATGTCAAATAAATCAATATTAAATTTTAGTGATATTGAAGTTAAAGAAGCTGTTATAAAAGCAGCTGAGCGTGAAAAATCAAAAATTGTAGAAAATTTGGGTAAATTATCACAAGAAGAATTACAGGTTGAAGATATTTTAAAAAACCAGAAATTGGGTAAATGGGGCGTGGGATTAACTAAGGCTATATATGAATATGACCAAGAACAATATGAGAAAGAAAGATTGGAATTTCAACAAGATGCTACTATGGTGATGAGACTGAATAATATACCAATTGATGATCAAACAACTGCACTTTTGGATATGTTAGAAGAAGGTGAGCAAAATAACAGACGTGTCGAGGAATCAAACGCTATTATGCAGCAAATGGGAGACGATGATGATTTTGGGGACTACGATGGCGATGAAGGTTTTTAAATCGAATATTAATTTCGATATTTATTTTAATAAATTATCTATATATAAATTAAAGTCATGTATAGAAAATTTATACGTCGTAATATCCCATCAGTTTCAATTATATTTTTTGTATTAATATTTTCAATAATTCAAATATTAAAACCTGATTTTTTGTATGATAAAGATGGATCTATTAGAAAATTTGGAATAGGGCGCAGAAAGAAAACAATATTACCCATATGGTTTTTAACAATTATTCTTTCATTTTTATGCTATTGTGGCATTTTATATTATTTAGCATTACCCAAATTTAATTAGGATTTTTGTGTATAATATACTTTGTTTTTCTCTTCGGTTTTCTTAATCTCATCTTGTTGTCTTTGAAATTCATCTTTATTATATTGACTCTCTGTATCGGAATAAGAACAGGAACCTTGAATTTCTAAAAGAGCATTATATGTAGTGGTTATAACTAAAATACCAGTTAACAAATACCATAATCCTTCTGAAACAATATTTTTCACGGCAACACATTCCCACAAACGATTGTAGGCGGCATTAGACTTATACTTTGGGATAAGCAATCCATCCCTGGACATTCTCTCAAAAAATGATTCAAAATTTATATGAGTAATCTCATTGATTAATATTGATTTATCAGAACAAATTTTTTCTATTAAATGACTACCTTTTGTAGCTAATAAATCATTAAATGATTCACTTACACTCATGAACAAATTCACTATCATAAACCCAATAGTATTGGAAAATGGGGATTTCCATCCGGGAAATATTTCTAATAACATAACGAGTGTACCGAAAATCAAAAAATTAGGAATAATGGTGTACATAATAGCTGGAATAACTTGAGGCACTCCATTGCATAAATCAGATGTAGTGGAAATATTAATTACAATCTGATAAATAATTATGGCTGCAAAATAAACTAATTGTATTATCATACCTAATGAACCACTAGTATTCATATGGCTATCAACTAAATAAAATTTAGCAACAAAATAAGCTATGGTTGCCAAGACGAAAACGACTAAAGATCCTGCTGATGTTTTCATTATATTATATTTGTGTATTATTATTTTTGTTTTTATCCTTTTATAAATTAACGAATGGATATTAAAAACCCTTCATTAATTGAACCAGGTGTTAGATACTTTCTGAAAGAAACCTTAAAACAATGTCAAGATAAGAAACTTACTTATTATTATTATTATTGGAATATTGGGTTGTTAATATTATTTTTAGTTATTTTAGGAAGTTTATTAACATGGAAAAAAAAAACAAAATTAACAAATGATGAAATAATAACTAAACGCAAACATCAACAGACATATATTTTAGAAAAACTAAAAAAGTTGCAACAAGCCAAAGAGAAGGAAAATACTCAAATAATAACAAACTTGCCTAAATTTGAAAGCGATTTCGAAAAAATGCATAAAAATTATTATAAGATATAATTATAGCATGTCAGACCCAACAAAAACAGAAGAAGCCATTAATGATTATTTTAAACTAAAAGCTACATATTATAAAAAATATAATGCATCTATCAAAAATATTCGAGAAAATGAACTGACACTTAGAGAAATTAAGAAAGGTATTACTAAAAGAGATAAGGTAGAAAAATTAAAAATAAAATGCGTGGGATCAGGTTGTTCTTCAAAAGAAGGTACTTTTTTTGAAACCAATGGAACGCATCTTTTAGCATCATGTAAATCTAAAGATAACCCTTGCCAATTAAATATAGATATCAACCGAGGTGTTTTTTTGTATTTATCCGAAATACTACAATCTACGATATCTGATCTAAATATTAGTAAAATAGGTATTATTAAAATGAAATTAAATTTGCTTTTTAATTTATCTACTGAAGAAGAGATTGCAGAAAATTTTGAAGAAATGAAAAATAAATATAAACAATTAGAAACAATTTTATCTAATTTGAATTCAATCATTATTGAAAATAACTTAATTAAAATAAACAATCCATTATTGGGAGATGAAACAACATTATCAAGATCGGAAATTGTTAAATTGGAAATTATAAAACTCGAAAATTTAATAACTCAATTTAGAGCTATTATTAAAGATGCTCAACTTGAAACTACAACCTCTTCAATCCCTTATTTTACAGATGCCATTCAGCAATATATTAATAATATGATTCCATTAATAAGTAATATTCAGAAATACAAATATAATATACAAACAATAATCGAAGAAGATGGCAATAAATTTAGATTAATACAAATCAAAAATCCTTTAAAAAAAAAACAAATCGAATTAGAAGCACCTGAGATTATTTCAAATATAAAATAGTAATTATATATAATGAAATTGGTTAATATTCCATTATTTATTGTTAGTTTATCATTCGGATTATTTTTAGTATATATTACGTCTCCTCGACCAGATATTATTTATGTTTATCCAACGCCTGATAATTTGAATAAAATCCAATATAAAGATCACGCAGATAATTGTTATGGTTTTAAATCGAAGCAGGTTACATGTCCATCAGATAAAAAATTAATTAGGAAATATCCCATCCAAGAAAAACAATATAACTAAAAAACTAATATAACTCACTATATATATGTATATTAGACGATTGATACATGGACCGGTTGGCAGACTCGCTATACCAGTTCTTTTAGGATTAGGTCTAGCAACTTTATTTCGAAAAGTATGTAAAGACAGAAGTTGTTTAGTTTTCCATGCCGCACCATTGGATAAAATTAAAAACCAAATATTCAAATATAACGACAAATGTTATAAATTTGAAGAATTTGCAAAAACATGCGATCCGACAAAAAAAACTTTAGTATTTGCGTAAATTTATTTTAATATCAATATTTCTTAATATTATATGTCCGATTCTACTAGTATAGATAGTTTATCGACAAATAATGTAACTTTAACCACAACCGAAAAACCCATCCAACCAGGTGCTTTAAATACCACATCGATGCAACAATCGCCACCACCAGCGCAGTCGTCGATGACAGAATTATCCAGTAAGGCGATTAATGACATAGTTTCCGGTATACAACAAGCTGCACAAAATGGCATGACGAGCCTACAATCACGTGATATACCCGCGACAACACCCCATTTGACACAGGACGAAGCTGTAAAACCAAATTATATTCCAAATGCAACCAATAATGATTATATTGAGGAACATGATTCATATCAAAGTCTAATTGAAAAAAATCAAAAAAACGTACTTCATCAAAATAAAATGGAAACCATTTATGATGAAATTCAAAATCCACTAATGGCAATGATTTTATTTTTCTTTTTTCAAATGCCATATTTTACAAAAATCTTAAAACGTCAATTGCCTTCTCTATTTAAAGATGCTGTCCCTACTTTTTCATGTCATTTATTCAAAGCTTCGTTGTTTGGCTTCGCTTTCTATGGTATTACAAAAGTAAGTAATTATTTGAGCGACATGTAAATTACTTTTTTAAAAGTATTTAATAATTAGTTTCTTCTTTACATTATATGTTTTGGTCTAAAGAAGAACCACCTCCAACAGAAGAACCCATGAGTTTGATGAAAATTATAATTTATATATGGATCGGGTTAATAATTTTACAAAAAATCAATAAATATAATGAAAACAAAAAAAAACAATTTTGGTATTCTAAAAAAAAAAACGATAAAGAAAATAATAGCGAAAATGATACATTAAAAAATATAATTGGATTAAAAAGTGTTAAAAAAGAAATAAAATATTATATGAAATTAATCAATAATAAAGAAAAATATAAAGAATGGGATGTTAAATTACCTAAGGGTATTTTATTAGCAGGTCTACCCGGAACAGGAAAAACCTTATTAGTAAAAACTATGGCAGAAAGTTTGGATATTCCTGTAATAAGTGTTGCAGGGTCGTCATTTGTGGAAATGTATGTTGGGGTTGGGGCATCCAGAGTTAGAAAATTATTTCAAGAAGCTAGAAGTAAAGATAAATGTATTATTTTTATTGACGAAATTGATGCAGTCGGTGGAAAAAGAAATTTAGATAATAATTCAGAGAGAGCCAGTACATTAAATCAATTATTAGTGGAAATGGATGGCTTTGACGAATCATCTAATATAATGATTTTTGCTGCCACTAATTTAATTAAATATTTAGATCCTGCTTTATTAAGATCAGGTCGTTTCGATAAAAAAGTTTTTTTTGATCCACCTAATTTTTCAGAGAGAAAAGATATATTTAAACTTTATTTAAATGATATCGAATTACCTGAGAAAATTTCACATAGTGTTTTATCTGAAAGAACTGCTGGGATGACTGGTGCAGATATTGCAAATATTACAAATCAAGCAAAAATCAATGCAATACAACGTGGTGAGAAAAATGTTAAATTAACAGAAGCAGATATACAAATTGCGGTTGATGAAGTCATGATCGGACGAGAGAAACGTGAGAGAACAATGAATAAAAAGGAACGAGAACGAGTGGCGCACCACGAAGCAGGTCACGCGTTGATGGGATATATGCTTCAACATACGGAACCACCTATCAAAGTCAGTATAATACCACGTGGGGAGAGCGCACTTGGATTTTCGCAACCCAAGCCCTCGCAAAATAAACTCCATACAGAAGACGCCGTGATTTCTTTAATTTGTGTTTTATTAGGAGGAAGATGTGCTGAAAAGGTAATTTACAATAATGTTTCAACTGGCGCTTCTGACGATATTGAGAAA
>TARA_B110000858_G_scaffold177469_1_pt1 | contig 11042 bp, 9 predicted proteins | sample TARA_B110000858 | Tara Oceans TARA_B110000858 (sample SAMEA4398247) | marine metagenome | biome: Polar Biome; feature: [SRF] surface water layer (ENVO:00010504); material: water (ENVO:00002006), including particulate matter (ENVO:01000060) such as... | depth 5 m | reverse complement strand
GGCGCCGTTCTCGCCGTTATTGTCTACGAAGTCCTGGTACGCCACGACTTCGGCTCTGATGAAGCCCTTCTCGAAGTCGGTGTGGATGACTGCGGCGGCCTGTGGGGCTGTGGCGCCCACTTTTACTGTCCAGGCTCTGACTTCCTTCACGCCTGCGGTGAAATAGGTCTGTAGGCCGAGTAGGGTGTATCCGGCGCGGATTACACGGTCTAGGCCGGGCTCTTCCATGCCTAGGTCTTGCAGGAATTCTAATTTTTCATCGTCTTCTAGCTCGGCGATCTCTGCTTCTAGCTTATTACAGATGGCTACGACTACGGCGCCTTCTTCCATGGCGATTGCCGTTACGACGTCTAGATGAGGGTTATTCTCGAAGCCTTCTTCATCGACGTTGGCGATATACATGACCGGCTTTATTGTTAGTAGATGCAGGCTGTATAGATCGGCGAGTTCATCTTCGCTGAGGTTGAGTGAGCGTACAGGCTTTGCCTCGTCTAGGTGAGCCTTCGCTTTCTCTAGCACGGCAACCTGGCGCTGTGCGTCTTTGTCGCCGCTTTTGGCTACTCTCGATGCCTTGTCCAAGAATTTCTCGACGCTCTCTAAATCTGAGAGGGCGAGTTCTGTGTTGATGGTTTCGATATCCGAGGCTGGGTCTATCTTGTCTGATACGTGGGTTACGTTGCTGTCTTCGAAGCAGCGTACTACGTGGGATATTGCATCGCATTCGCGGATGTTCGCGAGGAACTGATTGCCTAGGCCTTCTCCCTTAGATGCTCCAGCGACTAGACCGGCGATGTCGGTAAACTCCATCGTGGTTGGTATGGTCTTCTGCGGATCGACGATGTCGGCTAACTTGTCCAGCCGCGTGTCGGGGATGGAGACGATACCGGAATTGGGCTCGATGGTGCAGAACGGAAAATTCTCCGCGGCAATGCCGGCCTTGGTTAGCGCATTAAACAGTGTTGACTTGCCCACGTTGGGTAATCCGACGATTCCACATTTTACTGCCATTACATATCTCTTTGATTTATTCGCTGTGTAACAGGCGCATGGCTTCTTCCCAGTCGCCTTTTATCGCTTTCGGGGTGACCCGTATCGCGTCTTCTATGTTCGACATGATGACATCGGCTTCCGATCTGGAAGGATTACCAAGTACATAGTTCGCGACCATCGACTTGTCGCCAGGATGTCCCACACCGATGCGCAGTCGATAAAAATCTCGCTGATTTCCTAGCGCACTGATGATGTCACGGATGCCGTTGTGACCGCCGTGGCCACCGCCGTGCTTGAAGCGTGTAACGCCGACGTCGAAGTCTATCTCGTCATAGGCGACCAACATATTCGCAGGCTCGATCTTATAGAACTTGCACACGGCAGCAACAGACTTGCCGCTGTTGTTCATGAAGGTAGTCGGGAATAGGAGTTTGATGTCATCGCCAGCGATATTGATGCTGCCGAATTCGCCGTAAAACTTACTCTCTCCACGCAGGCTGCCTGAATAACTCTTGGCCAGATGGTGGAGAAAGATGACGCCGGCATTGTGCCTGTTGGAATCATATTGCGAGCCTGGATTACCCAGGCCCACAATAAGTTTTAAGGAATTGCCTGTCATAAGATTTTAGGGCTAGCCTAAAAACAGGACTAGTCTTCCTTCTCTTCGTGCTCTTCGCTGCCAGTTTCTGACTCAGGAGCATCTGGAGTATCAGGTGCTTCTGTTTCTTCTTCGACTTCCGCTCTAGGCGCTTGTACCGTGGCAACACTCAGATCGTTTCCTGCAGTAAGAGCAACGCTCGCTATACCTTCAGGCAATGTGATGTCCGCAAGGTGAACTGCCTCGCCGATTTCAAGCGTTAGCATATCGACTTCGATAAACTCTGGTAGGTCTTTCGGGAAACAGATGATCTCAATTTCGTTCAGTGTCTTGATGATGCTTCCGCCGCCAGTTTTGACGCCCACACACTTCTCTTCGTTGAGGAAGTGAAGTGGCACATTAACAGTGATCTCGACCTTATCGCTTACGCGCTGAAAGTCAGCATGCATGAGGATGTCTTTAGCAGGGTGACGCTGAAGCGCCTTGATCACAGCTTTCTGCTTATTCTTCGCAATGTTCAAGGTAATGATGTGTGCGAAAAAGGCTTCATTCTCTGCAGCCTTCTTGATGTCCTTATGGGCGATCGTTAAGGAAATTGGATCTTCACCACCACCATAAAGTACAGCGGGGATGTCGTTATTCAAACGGCGTAGGCGGCGGCTCGCACCTTTCCCTAGGTCCGTTCGAACTGTGCAGTTCAATTCAAAATCTTTAGTAGACATAAGTCTCTCCTAAAAAGTACCGTAGCTAGCTTGCGACCGGCTAGTTACAGGGTTTAAAAAGATCAGAGAATAGCGAATCTATCACTGACCATTGGGTATCCGCTCGAGATTGACAGTTCTAAGTATTGTCGAACATCGCGCTTATGGATTCTTCATTGCTTACACGACGAATAGACTCGGCTAGTAATTTAGCCATGGACAGTTGTCGTATGCGCTTACATTTTTTTGCTGCATCGCTCAGGGGGATAGTATCGGTTACTACCAGTGAGTCGAGGCTGGAATTCTCAATATTCTCTATTGCCGGGCCGGATAATACCGGGTGGGTACAATAGGCCATTACTTTCGCGGCACCATGTTCTTTAAGTGCGTCTGCTGCCTTGCAGAGTGTGCCTGCCGTGTCGACCATGTCGTCCACGATAAGACAGGTGCGGCCTTCCACATCACCGATGATGTGCATGACCTGTGCGACATTCGCCGACGGTCTGCGTTTATCTATAATGGCAAGATCTGTGTTCAGTTGCTTGGCGACGGCTCGTGCTCTAACTACGCCACCGATGTCGGGTGAGACGACTAATAAATTGTCGTACTTCTGCCGTTCGATATCGTCGGTCAGTACCGGTGAGCCGTAAACGTTGTCCACTGGGATATTGAAGAAGCCCTGTATCTGTTCAGCGTGCAAGTCCACCGTTAATACTCGATTCACGCCTACCGTGCCGATCATGTCAGCAACGACCTTGGCGCTAATGGCAACTCGTGCAGATCGAACGCGGCGATCTTGTCTTGCATAACCGAAGTAGGGGATTACCGCTGTAATTCTATTTGCCGATGCGCGGTGCAGTGCGTCGGCCATCAACAACAACTCCATGATGCTGTCGTTGGTTGGTGCGCAGGTAGGCTGAATCAGGAATACGTCCTTGCCGCGAACGTTCTCATTGAGCTCTACAGAAATTTCGCCGTCGCTGAATTTGCTAATGCTCGCATAGCCCAAAGGAATACCGATATGCTTGGCAATATTGTCTGCCAGTTCTGGGTTGGCATTGCCAGTAAAGACCATCAAATTATTTGGCACGATGAGTTCCTATAAGTGTTGGTGCAAGCAGTTCGGGATGAATCGTTCTGTTGGACTGAATAATTTTAAAAAGACAGCTGCTCTTAACTCTGTAACTGTCTCAGAAAATGGCTGGGGTGGCTGGATTCGAACCAGCGCATGCAAGGATCAAAACCTTGTGCCTTACCACTTGGCGACACCCCAATAATTCGTGTTTTCTTAATGATGTTCTAAAATCTTTATGATGTTCTATAAAGAGTGTTCTAGAGAATCGATGCCTTTGGCAACAAATCCCGGTAGATTGTCCGGTAGCGCATTCAGCACTTTCTTGGCAGCTGCTTCACTGGCGAAGCTGGCAAAAAGGCTTGAGCCTGTCCCGGTCATCTTGAAATCGGCAAATTGAGCCAAGATTCCGAATGCCTGATCTACCTCTGGATGCAGTTTTCGAGTGACTGATTCGCAGTCATTTCGGGCGCTGCCTGCCAGAAAGTCGGCCATTTTGATGGCTTGAGAGTTCCGTGTCAAATGTTCATGACAAAAAACCTCTGCGGTAGAGACGGAACATTTCGGGGATACCACCAGATACCAGCTATCCCCCAATTCTACAGGGCTGAGCTGCTCTCCGATTCCCTCGGCCCAGGACGATTTTCCACGAATGAATACGGGCACATCGGCACCTAGTTTAACGCCGATCTCGCAGAGTTTGTCCGTGTTTAGATTTAGCCCCCAGAGTCGGTTCAGGGCCACTAGACAGGTGGCGGCGTCCGAGCTTCCGCCGCCCAGACCAGCCCCGCTCGGCAGTCGTTTTTCTAGACTGATACTAGCCCCAAGCTGCGGATTGTCTGCCTCTAGCCTTAGTACCTCTGCGGCTTTGGTCACCAGGTTGTTATCCAGGGGAGTGTCAGTCTCGGCATTTCTGCTGAAGGATAAGTGCAGGCTGAGTATGCCGTCGTTACTCACCTCAAAGTCCATTCGATCGCCGAAATCCAACAGCTGGAACACCGTCTGCAGCTCGTGATAGCCATCTTCTCGGCGCCCAAGAATATGCAAGAACAGGTTCAGCTTGGCAGCTGCCAAGTATTGGGTGGATTGCTTAGTCATTAGTCTATTTTTCTATTTATTTTTCGGCAAGGTCGTCAGCAGTCCAGTTGAGCCTGAAAAAGCGCAGTCGAATATCGTTGCGTGGCCGAGTTAAGTCTACGCGGCGCGGAAGGCTAATCGGTCCGTATTGGCGCATATCACTCAAGTTGATGGTCCAGTCTGCCTGTTCAATAGTGGTGAGCTGGTTAAGTTCGTTGAAGCTTAGCTGAGCGTTGGAATCGGGAGCGGGGAGGCCCTTAATCCAATATTTCAGTTGCGAGATGGGGAGTTCATAGCCCAGCTGCTGCAGGATTAGTTCTTCGGGGCTGCTTGCGCTTTTTGTCTCGCCACCGCTTTCGAGAGTCACGTAGTCGGGACTGCCGACGATTAAGGTGCTGCCCGCATTAAGTGTTCCCCACAGACGTATATGGTATTCCACGTTCTGTTGCAGCCAATTGATGCTTGGCGTATGGGACTCCTTGTCGTAGCGAACATTGACCCGGCCGCGTAGCTCCCAGGAATCGAGGTCTTGCAGCTGCTTGTGCTGTCGTGCCCAATCGCTGTTCTGCTCGGCGATGGGTGCGATGACACTACAGGCTGATAGCAGTGTGCTCGCGAGAAGTAGCCCGGTTACTGTTCGGCCGAATGCTATAAATGAGTTGTCCTGCTTGAGTCTGATATTCATTCTGCGGCTTGCAGTCTTTCCATTGCCTCGGCTATGAGCGGACTTTCAGGGTCAGTCTCGAGTGCATTCTTCCAGACCCGTATGGCTTCATCCTTACGCCCTAGCGCCCAGAGCACCTCGCCAAGATGGGATGCCACCTCGTCGTCGGGGAAGGCAGCGAAGGCGCGACGCATCTGTACTAGGGCTTCTTCATAGCGGCCAACTCTATACAGAGCCCAGCCGAGACTGTCGATGATGGCAGGGTCGTCGGGGGAAATTGCGATAGCGCGTTCTATTAACTCCAGCGCCTCTGCATGGCGTGTCGTCTGGTTAGCGAGCATATAGCCGAGATGATTCAATGCGCGCGAGTTGTCGGGCAGCATGCGAATAATCTGTACAAGGTCGCGTTCAGACCCCTCTTGGTCGCTTTGCGAGTCGTAATAGAGGACGCGAGCGAAAAGCAGGTCCGTCTCGTTCGGGAATTTATTCAGGGCAGTGTTAAGGAGCTGCTCCGCTACAGCGGGATGCTCTTCCTGAATAAGGAGGCTAGACTCGATAGTCGTGAACAGGACTTCGAGTCGAGGTTGTCCGCGAGAGAGCTGGCTTAGCCAGTCATGGGCATCGATTAGGTGTCCACTTTGAATCGAGAGTCGCGTTGCCTGCTGTTGTGCCACTAGAAAACTATTCGTGCCGATGCGCACTTTCCGAAAGTGCTCAATCGACTTCTCAAGATTGCCCTGCTCCTGATAGATGACTCCCAAGTTATATTGACTCTCATCGATGCGTTGGTTCACGGCAATCAATTTAGTATAGGCCGCTATGGCACGATCGAAATTGAGTAGTTGTGAATCTAGTAAAGCGATGGAGTACAGTATCTCCCAGTCTTGGGGGTCTTGCTCTACTAAAATTCGAAACTGTTCCTGAGCCAGCGGATACTCTTCATTGTTAATGAGCATGCGCGCGTAGCTGAGACGAAGTGCTTTATCGGTTGCGAAGCTTGCGACACCGCTTCGCATGACGCGCATTGATTTCTTGGGTCTGTCCAGGCTCTGCAGGATTTGCGATTCGAGCATAACCATATTTGGTGTGAGCTCCGTGTTGTCCTTTAGAAGTTTTAGCTCAGCTAAGGCGTCTTCGAAATTTCCATTCTGTGCTAGCAACTGTACCAGCGTTAGATGAATGGATGGCAGGCTGCTGAATTCGTCTTTTAGACGGCGCAAGTTTTCGATCAGTATCGATCTAAGCTTAGGGTCGAGGTGTCCCGTGCGTGAGGACAGCTCTGCGAAATCCATATTCCCACCCAGTTCCAGTACTCTCGACATATGAGAGATTGCCTGCTTGAAGGCGCCGGTCTCTAGAAACTGAATGCTGAGTAAGAGCTGCGGTTGTGGATTTGTAGGCTCGAGCTGAGCCCAGAGCATGCCGAGTTGCAATAGGGCATTGGTGTCGCTATTGACCGAGGCGAACTGAATAGCACGCTGGATTATGGCGATATCTCGGGTGGACACGGCCAGATCGAAATAGCTGTTGCCAGCCTCACTAACTTGGCCACGCTGGGCGCTCAGTTCGCTGACGATGGCCTCATAGAGCTGCTCTTCGGTAAAACTACCGTATTCCACTTCGGCTGTGGGCTCAGCCAGAACTAGCGTGGGCATAGGTGCGGCCGTCGCTTCTGGATTGTCGGCGGGCGGCTCAATTGCTGCGCATCCGACAAGGCCGATGCAGGCTAGAGCAATAGTTAAGCTATTGATTTGTTTCATATTCTACAGTTATAGCCCTGTGCAAGGGCGGCGTGTTTGCTCGAGAGGGCATTGTAACAGCTACTTCCGCTGCCTTCAGAGCAGATTTGCTTCTGTTGGCCCTGAATAGGGCCTTGGTTTTATCCAAATTGGCGGATCAGTCTCTAATGGGAACTGGAGTGGATATTTAGTAACATAGCGCCCCCTTTATATTGGCAAATAAATCCGCGGCGCTGGTCGCGATTTCACCACGGTCCGCTTTAACGGTTAATCCATGGCATTGGTACTAGTAGGTATAAACCACAACACGGCGAATATCGAAATGCGCGAGAAGGTGGCTTTCTCACCGGAGATCGTGGAATCGGCCCTCGCCGAGGTTCACGCCTTGCCGTCTATTCGAGAAGTGGTGATCGTCTCTACCTGCAATCGAACAGAGATCTATCTGGATTTTTCCAAAGAAGAAGACGAAGCCGCAGAGGGTGATGAGCTTGCTCAGAATCGTCAATTGCTAGATCGTCAGGCAGAAGTCATCGCCTGGTTGTCGAAGTTTCATGATCTAGACGCGGTTGAGTTACAGGAGTGCAGCTACTCCTATGCTGGCGAAGATGTAATTCGGCATTTAATGAAAGTCTCCTGTGGCTTGGATTCCATGGTGTTGGGTGAGCCACAGATATTAGGTCAGATTAAATCGGCCTACGCCGTGTCGAAAGATCAGGAAGTTGTTGGACAGTCCTTGGGGCGCGCATTTGAAGAGGCATTCTCGATTGCCAAGCAGGTGCGCACCGATACCGCCATCGGTGAGAATCCAGTCTCGGTTGCCTATGCGGCGGTGACATTGGCGGAGCGCATCTTCTCAGACCTGTCTAGTCTCAGTGTTCTGCTAATCGGTGCGGGTCGTACTATCGAATTAGTTGTTAAGCATCTCGTAGAAAAGGGTGTGAGTGAGATAGTGGTTGCGAACAGAACTTTAGACAATGCCTTGGAGATTGCGAATCGTTTTAATGCGCACGGCGTGTTGCTCTCCGATATGCCCGAACAGCTGGTCAAGGCGGATATAGTTGTTTCATCGACGAATAGCCAATTACCCTTGTTAGGCAAGGGTGCAGTTGAGCGCGCACTGAAAAAGCGCAAGCATAAACCGATGCTATTAGTAGACCTTGCCGTGCCGCGCGATATCGAAGCAGAGGTTTCAGAGATCGCCGATGCCTATCTATACAGTATTGATGATATCAGTGATGTAATCGAAGATGGGGTAAAGAGTCGGGCCGATGCCGCCGCACAGGCCGAATCGATTATTGAGCGCGGTGTGGAAGATTATCGCAGGGCGTTGCGTTCATTGAATGTGGTAAGCACGCTGCGTGCATTTCGAGATAAGGCAGATGCGATTCGCGAGAAGGAATTAGAGCGCGCGTTGAAGGCGCTAGAGAAGGGTGAGGCGGCAGAGGCGGTTCTCAGTAGTCTAGCTAGGTCGCTTACACAGAAGCTTGTACATTCCCCCAGCGTGCAGATGAAGAAGGCGAGTGCGGCAGGGCGCGATGAGCTATTGGAATTAACGGCGGAGCTCTTTGAGCTAAGCGCAGAATCTACTCCTAAATCTAAACCTCAAGCCGGTGAAGAAACGGACAACAAGAAGTAAGCCATGAAAGACTCGATACGGAATAAGTTAGACAATTTAAAGGATCGCTTCGGTGAGCTAGAGGCATTGCTAAGCGATGCAGAAATAATTTCCGATCAGAATCGTTTTCGTGACTTGTCGAAAGAGTACTCAGAGATCGAAGAGGTAGTGAAGAGTTACGACCGCTTCGCTCAGGTTGAAGAAGAGCTCGAACAGACAAAGGAGATGCAGAAGGATGCAGATCCAGATATTCGCGAGATGGCTGACGAGGAATTTCGCACTAACACAGAAGAATTAGAAGAGTTAGAGCTAAACCTGCAGACTTTGTTGCTGCCGAAGGATAGCAAAGACCGGCTCAATGTATTCATTGAAATCCGTGCGGGTACTGGCGGCGACGAGGCAGCAATATTCTCAGGAGACCTGCTGCGTATGTATTCCCGCTACGCTGAACTGCAAGGCTGGAAGCTGGAAATCATCAGCGAACGGCACGGCGAGCATGGTGGTTACAAGGAGGTCGTTACCCGTATCGAGGGGAAGAACGTCTTCGAGAAGCTGAAATTCGAATCGGGAGCGCATCGTGTACAGCGTGTGCCCGAGACCGAGACTCAGGGCCGCATTCACACATCGGCCTGTACTGTCGCCATCATGCCGGAGATGGATGAGATAGATGATATCGAGATCAACAAGGGCGACCTGCGCGTAGATACATTCCGTGCAAGTGGCGCGGGTGGACAGCACGTCAATAAGACCGACTCTGCTATTCGATTGACCCATATACCGTCAGGCATAGTCGTCGAGTGTCAGGACGAGCGCTCGCAGCACAAGAACAAGGCGCGAGCGATGTCGCTGTTGTCGGCGAAACTGATGGACGAGGCGCAGCAGGCACAGCATCAGGAAGAATCCGATAACCGACGTAAGCTTGTAGGCAGTGGCGACCGCTCCGAAAAAATTCGAACCTACAACTATCCTCAGGGTCGCGTCACCGACCACCGCATCAAGCTGACGCTGTATAACTTAGCCGAGGTGATGTCTGGAGACCTCGCCGCCGTGATTCAGCCGCTGATAAATGAGTATCAGGCTGACTTACTAGCGGGCTTGGCTGAAGACGAATAGGTGCAGGCTCGGCATGGCTACAATTAAGCAGGCACTAGCGCAGGCTAACTCACTTCAACAAATTGGTGAGAGCTGGAGGCTCGATGCAGAGCTTCTTCTCGCTGAGGCTATCATGCAGTCTAGGGAATATCTTTTTACCTGGCCTGATCAGCAATTAACGGACGCTCAGTTCCAGACGTTTGGCGTCTACTGCGAACGACGCCGCGCTGGCGAGCCCGTTGCTTACATACTTGGCAGACAGGCGTTCTGGGATTTCGAGCTAATAGTAAACCCATCGGTTCTTATCCCACGCCCCGAGACGGAGCTGTTAGTGGAGGCGGCGCTAGAACTATTAGGCAATACCAGTGCTGCTACAATCCTCGATCTTGGCACTGGCAGCGGAGCCATCGCCTTGGCGCTGGCGGCTAACGATATGCGCTGGGCAGTCACCGCCGTTGATAGCAGCGAACCGGCTCTAGCAGTCGCTCGAAAAAATGCAAAGCAGTTACAGCTCTCGAACATTGAGTTTGTTCAGACATCATGGTGTGATGGTCTGCCGATAGATTATTTCGATCTTATCGCGGCGAACCCACCTTATATTGAGAAGGGTGACCACCATTTGAACGAAGGTAGTCTACCTTTCGAGCCGATCAGTGCATTGCTTGCTGATGAGAATGGTCTGGCAGATATTCGTGCCATCGCCGAGCAGGCACGTCGATGCTTGAAGAAGAATTCATGGCTGTTGATCGAGCACGGCTATCAGCAGAAGGATGCGGTAGAAAAAATATTAGTCGAAGCCGGTTATGCGAACATCGAATGTGCGAAAGACCTCGCGAAGTTAGATAGATTGACCAAGGCGCAGTGCACGTAATGATTTCTTATTGGCAAGGCAGAAGCGGGCAATAATGAAGGACGAACAACTACTCAGATACTCACGCCAGATTATGTTGCCGGAGATGGATGTCGCCGGACAGCAGAAGCTAATCGATGCGACCGTGCTTATTGTCGGCATGGGTGGTTTGGGTTGTCCCGCAGCTATGTATCTCGCCTCTGCTGGCGTCGGTCATCTTATCATCGCCGATGATGACGTGGTCGAGCTGACGAACCTGCAGAGGCAGATCGCTCACAGTCAATCTATGATCGGTGAGCCCAAGGTGGTATCAGCTCAACAAGCCTTATTGGGTCTTAATCCAGATTTAAAAATCACGGCGCTGCAGACGCGTCTCGAAGGCGCGAAGTTAAGCGAGGTGGTCAGTCAGGCCGATCTCGTCGTCGATGCCTGCGACAATTTCACTACTCGGTTCGCGATCAATGTCGCCTGCATCGAGCACGGCAAGCCTCTCGTCTCTGGCGCCGCGATTCGCATGGAAGGGCAGGTGGCGGTCTTCGATAGTCGCGATCCAGATAGCCCTTGTTATCAATGCCTCTACTCTCGCGGCGATGACGAAGACGCGAGCTGCTCCGAGAACGGTGTGATGGCGCCACTGGTAGGTA
>TARA_B110000858_G_C17809459_1_pt1 | contig 11089 bp, 8 predicted proteins | sample TARA_B110000858 | Tara Oceans TARA_B110000858 (sample SAMEA4398247) | marine metagenome | biome: Polar Biome; feature: [SRF] surface water layer (ENVO:00010504); material: water (ENVO:00002006), including particulate matter (ENVO:01000060) such as... | depth 5 m | reverse complement strand
GCTCAGGCCACCCGCCGCCTCGCGCAGTAGCAACGTGTGTCTGTGTGAGAGGTGCGTGTTTATTGATTGAATTTTACAATTTGTCATTTGCAACTTGTGGTGTGGAAACACGTGTAACGCAATGATTAAAGCCGTGTACAATATCGAGAGATTGCAGTTGTATGAGGGCATATTTAAGGAAATAATTTTGAATGATTGCGATGACACTGTGGCAATAAATCTACTGATTGACATACGGTGGTCTGAGGTGTCAAGGGCATTTGTGAATTGCATTATCAGACAGAGCGCTCGTTGGGACATTAGACCACTTGGTGAAGATTTTTGCAAACTGGTCACGCGCGCCGCCATTTCGGCGTTCGGTACAAGTTCCCATTCAAACATACCGTCTTGGTTTTTGAAAAACAACGAGAGCTTCTTGGCGTCTTGTTTGCACAAATTAATAGACGGTTACACAAGAGTGCCCGATGATCCAAAGTGCATGCATCGCGCGTTTAAGGCTCTCTTCGACGTGGCCGATGGCCTTAAGGGGTTCATGGGGTTGGAGTACCTTGGGGCGTCTACGGGTGCCCACGCTCTCATGAGTGCAGCGTCAAACTCGCGGTATGATTTCATAAGAAATGAGTGTAAACACGTTTCTGGTGCAATTCTTCAATTTGCGGAAATGCTTGCAGAAAGAGTGTTGGTCGTGCATGGAGCGAGTGTCCACAAGCTTGAGGTGGGTTCCGCGTTCTACTTTTTTGCAAGGTCCGAACGATGGCAGGAATTTGCCGAGGCTTGCGTGGTACACGCGTTGCCGAATTCCGCATTGCTGAGACTTCAGAGCGTAACGAAAGAGCCCAGGGTGGAATCTGGCGGTCTCTTTCTTCTGGCTTCATCATTTCTGGAAAGAGAGAATCGCAATTTGTCACGCCCCGCACTCATCTCCAAACACCCACGTTCTTCAATCTCCAAGAGATCCGCACCATTCATCAAGTTGGTTAAGCGCCTCCTCTCTGAAGCATAACCCAAAATATACCACTTTAAGTTGTGGTGCAGACGGGGAAATGAGTGAAGATATATTTCACGCACCGGAAACCGTGGCAAAGAGCAGCATTACAGTTGTCCTGGCGGGAACATTGCTGGTTTTAGCAATTGCAATTCTTTTACTCTCGCGTTGGATTTTGAGTAAAATAAAGAATGAAGATCTGGAGAACACAAGCTCCTTAACTTCATCCGCGGATACTGTTACAGTTAGAGAGGTGTCGGAGCGCTACAAGACACTGTGGACACCCGGACACTTCTGGCCACGAAACGCGTTTCTTCACACATCGAAAACAAAAAAGCCCTATTTTATTTACAAGGCTGTGTGGATGGTGCTCACCGGATTGTTGATCTGCTGTGGATTCTACCTAATATTTGCGGGATTCGTTTTGGAAATTGAGGTATTTCGAGAAATTGACCAATTGTCGGCTTCCGCGTTTGTGTCTGCTGCTATCTGCCTCTGCGCTGTGTGGCCGTTTATTTTTAGAATTGGGTCAACGTCGACCGAAACGTGCACCTATTCTAGGGAGAAAGCGTCGGCTTTGTGGGTGTCGTTTTTCGTGCTGCTTCTGGCGTCCATTTGTGCGGTCCGAGGGTCGGCACTCCTGCAAGCGTGGACCCTTCCAGGTCCGCAATTTGGAACCTTGATGTTCCTGGGGCCGGGCTATGGCATCTTTGCGGGATGGGTAATCTTTGCCGCATCTTTAAATCTCAGCGTAGCAATTGATTACGCAAACTACCCGAGTGGAACACTTCCCTACCCAAACGCCACTAGTGGTGAAATCAAGTACACTTACAAGGACAGCCTTTTGCCATCCATAGTGGCAATCGTGATCCTTTCGGTCTCGTGCTACGCACTAGATCCATCGATGCCATTCCCAATGCTGATTGCTGTTTTATTTTTCACCCCGCGGCACCTTGGTCACTTGATTGCGTGTGGAATTTGTTTGCTTGGAATCTTAGTGTCGTCTTGGTTAGTTGTAAGTGAACGAGTGTACTAGGTTTTCAATCTCCTTTTGCGGTTATTCTTGGCTATGACGCGTGTTAGTGCAGACTTTCGCTTTGAAGAAGCGCTCTGTTTTTTCGAATCCTTCACTTTGTTGAGGTCATTTAATTCGGAACAGGGGGCACTCTTTGACCCACTGTCGACATTGGCACCAAATATTGGCCTAGCGCGAGATACAAGGTGTGAGAATATTGTGGACGTGTCCATTGTCTTGTGAGCGGCAACCAACCAAGATCGGTAATGTGCGGGGCAGTAATGGCAAGTTCTGAGTGGTGGTGGAATGAGCGCATTCTTCCCGCCCTGGTCGGCGGGGGCGTCCAGGCATTTCCACTTGATTCCAGTACCATTCTTGGGCTCAACCTTTCCACAGAAACGACACGATGGGGCATTTGCACGCGGCAACGCATTCTGCATTTCCAACGCCTCTTTCTGTCCCGCAAGCATTTTAAAGTCGCACTTGAGGCAGCACACGTCGCTCCTAAACCTGGAATTGGGCAATATTCTGGACATTGTGCCACACATGGCACAGATTGCGTGCCAGTTTCCGAAGACTCGAATAGCACGCCCCAAGATTGGAACGCGCACTAGTGGCAAGTCTCCACAACTCGTGGCCCTTTCTTTCTGCTCAAAGCACGACTTCAAATCTCTTCGAAACTTGGCAACTTCGGAAGAAGATTCTCGCTGCGATGAACTTAAACTGGAACTGGACAACCCTTCACCACTCTTGCGCTTTGAGACATTGCACATGGTCGAAACAATGGTGGCGGGCTTCAGGTCCACGGGAACCAGCGCATCGGTGCACACGTCTCTCTGCTCTATACTGGTTTTCTCGGCGACTGCTTCCAGCGCGACAGCGGTCCTAAGTGCTGCAGATGATCGCCTGGCGCACCGCATGTGCGCAGCACTCGTACAGTCGCCCGTGGTCAGCATGCTTGCTGAAAGCCCAAGCTCGTTGAACGGTTGATCTTTTCCGCAGCTTTCTTGCACCGAGTTGACCACGCGCCGACATTCCGAGCAGCAGTGCAAAATGGTTGCGTGCTCGGGAAGGCGCGTCTGAGCGGCAACGCATGGATCTTCTCCGGGGGCAAGGTCCAGAAGGAGCCTTTTGCACACCGCTTTTGCTTGCGCACGCTTGGTGTTTTCCCCAAGGTCGTACGACAGCAGTGTGGATCGCAAGATTGCAATTCTGGAAAACGCTATGAGCAATGCTGCGTCGTGCGCTTTTAATTTCATAACGGCCACTTCCGCATCCTGCACCGCGCGACTTGATGTGGAACATGGAACTCCCGGAACCTCCTCGACTGAAGTCTCTATGCCCAAAAGCTTGCACGCCTGAGCGACGGTTAGAAGTGACGCGTCGTGTGATTTAGTAGCTGCACGCTCGGCTATTTGAAAATCTTCAGAAGACAACATGTTGCACATCTTGTGAGCAGGGGAGAGGTTGTTGATCGCAATGTGCTGCGCCGAATCAAGACGAGCGACTCTGTACCCGTGATGATTTCCATGAATCCACAGCGGAATGTAAATCGACCGGTACGATGCGGACATGAGCCCACTAGTGATTTGTACAGATGCGCGAGACGAGAGAGCCGAGGGTCCCGATCGACCTCCAAGCCACGACGTGCAGTAGCTCAAATGATCGACCTCATGTTTAGAACTTCGGTTTGTGCGCGCTTCAGTTTTCTTGCGCGAGCGCGGCTCTGTTACAACGTGCTGGCGCATTGCTTCTGCAGCGGAACTGTGCGAGTTGATCATGTAAGCGCCAGCATTCGCCATTTGGTGCATGACAGCGCAAAAAGATTTGTGTGCGGGCGCAATCGGTGGTATTGAAAGTTGTCCAATTGGTTGGCGAGTGTATCGCATAGCATCCAACGTGGCACAGTCTATAACAAGCGAAGCCGCAAGGTGGAGCCGTATTGACTCCTTGACGGCGTATGGCACGCCGGTTACAGCTTCCCTGAAGTCTTGGTGGGTTTGATTGCGCAGCGTGCGAATGCACACAAAGCGCTCTTTCCACCTCCTACGAACTGACGGGTGTATGACTGGGTTCATTCCGGAAAGGGCCACCGCCATGCACTGCATGCACATGCGAACGGCACCCTCCGAATCCTTCATCGCCGCAAGGAGCGTAGTTTCCCAACCCCTAGAACCAGCGTTGGTGACACGGTTCATGATGGAAATAATAGACTGTGAAGACTTGGAGCAGCAGCGAGGAGAGTACAACCGATCGTTCATGGCAACTATGTGCGTCAGGTTGCTTAGGTTGAGAACGGTGTACAGGTCGGGTGGCGGAACCATAATATCACGAACTAGAGTTTCGGTGGCTTCGCGTCCGGATAGAAGCTCATTAATGGTCGCCAGAAACTCCGCGTGTGCCGATGTCCATATGGATATGCAGTAGGAGTCGTAATAAAGCATTGCTATTTTTTTCTTGCACACCGCGCTTTCCGCCACGCAGTTTGGAGACACCATGTCACTTACCGCGCTTGCAGCAAGCGCTTCCAGCATGTCACCAAAGCACATCCTCGTCATGGCGGCAATCTGCATAGAGGTGCTACCACTTCCCAATATCGCGTCTTCGATTGGTGCATAATCCTCTTTCCTAGTTTCACACGCCACACGCGTCATGGCGGCAATTAAATGCACTGTTCCGGCACCGGCGTGGGCGCACTGGGACGAGGCTTGAAGAAAGTCCAAAGACCACACCCATTTTGGAATATCCAGTGATTGCTCCTGCGCGCGCGCGCGCAGGAGCACGAGAAGTCTTTTGATCACGCCGACCATTCCAACATCTTCGAAATTTGAATGCATGGGGCGCGTCTCTGCTTCGAATACACTTCGGCTGCGCTTCATAAAGTCTGAAAGGGTGGGTATTTCTGCGTCGGTTGATTCGCCGGCCGTGGGAGACGCGAGCGTCCCACTGCCGGCTGCTAAAAATGCGAAGCCGGACACTCGTCCGCTGCCGAAACATTCCTTTGCATAATTCGTGGAAGCCCGTCGTGGTCCTTTACGTATTCGTAGTGGCTGGAGTCGAATTTCACACAAGGCCGCCACATCATGGATGCCATGCCTCCACGCGCAGCCGACGTGTCGGCCCACTGCTCGTCTACAAAAAGAAGTGCTTCTTGGTGGTACCCATCAGAATCATTGGCCACGCTTGCGTGCGTCGGGATATTTTCACCACGCTCAAAGCCCAGAGAGTTGCCAAACGCCTGCAGAGGAATGTTGGCGCTCGGTTCGAAGGTCGGATCGGCTCGCGCACACTTGTAGATAAAGGTGTGGACGTAACGACTGCACACCAAACACTTTCCGTTTGTGTGTGGCAGCTTTCCGGTTTTTTTAAACTCCACAGTCTGCGACGGGAGAAGAAACTCCGTTCCCACAAATGCCATGTCCGTGTCGTCCCCGTACCTCCAGCGTGCCAGCCACACGCAGATGCACCGATCGCCTAGGCAGCAGGGACGCTCACCAATCGCAACGGACGGCGGGCGCAAGTAGTCGTCGTCGTGCTTCTTTCCAACAACCTCCAACTCTTTTGTGGGAATAGACGTGCTTTCAACGAGATTGGCAACCAGTTGCAGCGTTTGAAAGCTTGTGCTTTCGAGGCTCAAAACCGGGTGCAGCTTTAGGTACGACGACAGTGCGTACTCTTGCGATCCGAACAGTTCGTCGCCATCGATCCCCGAGCGGCTCTGAAGGAGTTGCAAATTTCCGTTTGTGTCTCTAGGAAGTGGGCCCGGAGAGACATTGGGGCACGCGCCTTTGGTATTGGAGTTTTGCACGCTCACGCTCACGTCCACGCCCAGGTCCAGGTTTGTGGCCTCGTGCAAGTCTGGAAGAGTGGATTTTTCTTTAAAGGATGGGACTGGAGGTCGCGATGTCGAAGAGTCGGATTGTTGATTTATAGGCCTCTTTCGATTGCGTTTGGAATTTATAGGAACGATTTCCGAGGCGGCGGCGGCTGCGGCCGCTCCTGCTCGGCGCGATGAGTGTGCGTTTGGAAGCATTTAACTTTTGTAACTCTTAAAGAACTACTGTCTGTGAAATGACTAGCGTTAAAAATACATTCTAATAAAGTTGCATATGTTGTCTCCTCTCATATTTGTGGGCGGGTGCCAAGGAGGTACAGAGTTGTGCACTGGCATCCAACCCACGCGTCCGCAGAACAGTTGCGACGCAGAAGCGCATAGCGTGTCGTTTGTAATGTTGCTCAATCTCATGATGGTGGCAGCGGCCCCAACGTCGGCCATTGCTTCGACGTGCGTGGAGGTGGGGTAGGAACTCAAAAAAGAATGCACATACTCCTCGTCCCAAAATTGAGAAAATGCAGTCACGTGCATGAACTCGTGCGCAATTACAAAGCCAAGCCTTGTGGCCAGGGAAACGTCGTCGTAACGCTCGTCTGCAAAGGGTGGCACTATAAGCCCCGGAAGAATCATGGAACACGACGAAGTTGACGACAGCAGAAGGTATGCATTTCTTGACACCCCGGGATATATGGAAGCGTGCTCGCATATTTTGGCGTCGGAAACGACGGTCAGGAGGCGGTCCAAGTAAACCGCGCGCGCCTGCTTCACGATTATGGTGAGTGCCGAGTCTTCCGATGTTATTACAGGCCTTCGAAACTCGCGTTCGACTCCTGCCCACGTTCCGCGCGGTGCGCCAGCAATGCGCACCTTTGTGCCTCGTATCTTGGAGACCGCCTCAGTTCGCACAGCTCGATCCTTAAATACGCTACCCATCAAATCTTCGCTCATGGTGACCGCTGCGGCCTCGCGTACCAAATCCACCAAGCGTTCCAAGCGTTCGTACAATGTTGGTGTGACCAGCGCGGTGAAAGTTATGCGATCAAAGTCGTCTGGGAATACACGCTTTGCGGCAGCAAGGCACGTTTCTCTCGCATTGTGCGGGGATGCGGACGACACGGAGTGCAGAGCTGACAACCTCACAGTGGACGCGTTGTTAAGGTCGTTTTCGTTGAGAGAGTCCACGTCTTCTTCGCCGTGAACCGACAAGCGGCCGAGCGCTGCCGCATGGGAAGGAGATCCTTCACCACCCCAGGGAACTATATTTCCTACCTCTTGTGCAACAATAGAGCGGGCGGAGTGCGCACACACCGCCGCAACGCCTTTGATGTACTCGGCCGCCTTGGTGGCACCGTGCAAACCAAACGCACACACGAACCTCTCCAGTGGCTCGTTGCGCTGACTATTCCCTATAGAGAACGTTGGCCCAACGTACCCATCTATCCACGTGCCTTGGTGCGATCCGAGCACAAGGGATTGCACTTGGGCTTGTGTCACCTCTTGCAAACTTGATGGGTGCAATTGTTGCATGGCCACCGCAAATTCCGAAGCCTCGTTGCGCACGTGTCTATCTTCTCCAACCGCGTACAGCGCATCTCTGATGGACTGTGAAGAAATAACAGCTCCTGGAAGCACCCTGGAGACAAAACGCCCATTGTCTCGCCCCACCCCCACCAAAGCGGGAGCATCGCAATAATGCGACGCAAGAAAGCCGATTTCTTCAATCAATGATATCAGAGTTTCGTGATTCGCGCCCCTGTGAAGCAATTTGTACGCTTGTTGCACCGAAGCGCCGGCAGAGTTGGATGCCACCATGGTGCGGCAACTGGAACGAAACTTTCCGAGGTCGGTGATTGCCATTCGGGAGGCGCCTGTAGCCCTAACAACGTTGTCTACATCGCGTTCGGTTGCGGCCGCGTCAAAAAATGCCCATTTCTTATTTCCATACGCCACGGATCCGGCGCTTATCCAGCGCCCACAGTAGCGACCGTGGTCGGTGTTGGCCTCTGGGTCGCCAATTTCTTCCATAAAGGCGCTAGGCCAAGACCTCTTTCGCACACAGGTCAATGAACCTTGCACGGAGTCCACCTGTTGACGCAGGCCTGGTGCGCAAATCCCCCTGTTCGCCAGTTGCATGACATTTTCTTTCATAGATGTGTTAAGAAGTCGATACCCGGTTGGTGTTATTGTCGTTTTGAAAGAGCATGAAAAGCCTCCAAACCACCCACTTTCAATTCCATAACAAGTTTCCTTTGCCAAACACGCGTGCCTTTCGGAGCATACGGTGGAGTGAGAAATAAGTCCAAAAAATGTGGAAACCGCAACACTGAAAACAAGCCCAAGCTGCGAACTGTGCATCTTTTCTAAATACATGCGCAATAAATGTGGTTATTTTTAGCGTTGGTAAGTCGCGTTAGAATTCTTGATCGAGTAAAAGGCGCGGTGCACACTCTGCATTAATTATCTTATTTATGTCGTCACCGCGCAATTGCTCGTAAAGTTTGTATTTTGTGGCGGAGTGAAAAATAAGAACTGCTGGAAGCTTGTGCACGTTGAGCTCCTCCGCTAGGTGACTGGTCGTGGCATCGTGGTACTGCCACGTAAACTGGTGCGTTTTCATAAGACCATCTACCCTAAGCGCTGCATCAGGGCAGTGGGCACACTGGTCTTTTCCAAACTGCACAACGATTGGCAATTTTAAATTTTCAAGAAACGGTGAGAGTTCTCCCCAATCTTCCACGTCTGGCTGCATTGATCCCAACAGAACGTTTTTACAAGTCGCAGATGCCAGACCTGCGCGCACTGAAGTGCTCTGCACTAGCGAATGCGTGTCGCTTACTCCAGATCAGGTGGGCGTCGCGGTACAATTCCGCGACAGCTGAAACCGCTAGTGTCAAACGTCATACTACCAGGACGCCAAGAGCTAACTCTTGACTTGGCCTCTTCCCAGCACTCTCGCCGTTGCCTCTCATCTTCGACAATTCGGACCGCGTTGGTTGGTTCCAAACCTTTTACAAAGTGACCAATGCTCGTAGTTTTGTTTATGTACCGCTCAGGGTCAATTCCGCAATCGTTCCACACAAAGTGTGCGCAGGGAGAATCTGAGTTCTCCTTCCAAAGATTGGGAGCAAACATCTCCATGTCTTTGCTGACAGGGACACCTCCCAAAGTCAGAATGTGAATGTTGCAATACACCACCCAAGTCAAGCGCTCCTCTTCCAAAGTCAACATGGCCCACGAAAACCACCACACGCACAAGTTGCAAATTGTGTTTATTACGCCACTCTTACATTCCACAAAACTTGGAAAGGAACTGGGAATCTAGACTACCACCCGATGCACACGACCGAGACGAACCATTCGACGACACTGTTACCCAAGACGAGCTTGCATCGGAGAAAGCGTCTCCCCTTTGCGACTTTTTTGCGAGAAGCCGATCCTCGCCGATTTGAGAAAGGGGCACCGTCTCAACAACGGACGTTTCAACGATGTCGTTAGACGTGTGGTTGAATATTTCTTGGGTTTCAATTGACAACAACAGCGTCTTTTGCGTGAGCTCGTTCACCAACGAGTTTGCAGGAAATGAAGCAATTCTGGCCCACGTGAGCTGACGGAAGAGTAGTTCAGTGGGCGGCTCGTCTTGGTAGACGTACAAAGCCAGCCTGGCCGCGTCAGTGGCCCGCTTTAAGGCACGACGCTCCGCCCACAGCGCACCCCACGCATCATCTGGCATTTTAGCACACGTGCTTCTCCAGTGGTCCAATTGGTCCATCACGCACCTCAGGGTTTTCACGAGACTGTCATCCAAAATAAAATGCTGAGCGTGCGCGGGAACGGTTGCCATTACTCCAAAGCACGCGATGATTGCGGCAGTTGCCCCAAGGCACGTGTACGGATTTCCGTACTTGGAGTCAATCTTTGCCATTGGTTCGGTGATGCACTCCCTCTGGACAGCGGCAACTCGACAAGAAGCTAGCCCGCGCGAGAGGAACACGGAATCCTTTCCCCTCACGCTTTTCAAAGCTTCCGCAATTGGAAGGAGCTGAGCGCGAATGCACCTAAGAATGGAAGCCTTCTCTCCTGGCAAGCCACGGCCCTCCAAATATGAGCATATGGACCCCATTGTCGTTCCGAACGCACTTCCGCAAACATTCACGCTTCTGTTCAGCTTTGCGATATCCCTCGTTCGCTTGCCGCTAGTAAGGGAAGGCAGTGTAAGCACAAGACGCCTCAAGTATATTGCAGAACCTTTCTGGTAACCAAAGAAAGACCCCATTGCCAACACGCGGTCGTAGCCAGCAGCTTGCACTTCGGATTTGGTGAGTTCTCCGGAGCCTACAAAGTTTGCGATGAGCGGTGTTCCCACAACCCCGGGAGGGACGCCTGTCGTAGGAGGTGTGGGGGGAACAACCTTCGGAATGCTGAGCTCCATTGGATCAGATCTGAGCGTGTCCGTTAGTTTCAGCATTGCGCGAGAGTTGCTGGAGGGGGCAAACGACGAGCAGATTGCTGCAGACGAATTGATTTCACTCGTTCTAGGATTTGCAATCATATTTTCCGCAATACAGTCCCGACTCACCAAAATGCTTGGCGACCGACGCAAATCTGCAATGGAATTCGCAAGAAAACATGCACTCGCAAGTGTGAGCGCAGAGAAACTAGCATTTTCTTCCTCTGAAGTTTCCAATGTGTTTACGGAAGCATTTGTAAAGAGCGCCGAAGCCGAAGCCGTAAAGCAACTGTCCAATAAACGAACCGGACTTGATTTTTTGGCATTGACAGTGGACATAATGCAGAGAATATTGGTTGCGATCAGCGTGCAGCTTCTAGCGGCCTCGGTGCGTGCTCAACAAGAGAGCAGGGTGGTTCGCACGGTATCGTTGATCGGACTGGCAGTGTTCTTCGTATTTGTCGAGTCACTTACCAACCGCCACGTGTGATAAAATAGCGCATCGTTCATTCGCGCGTAAAAGTTGCAAATGTTGAATATAAAAAAAATGTGGGGAAGTGAACGCTGAAGGGGTTGGCACAGTTTTATGAAGTGCAAAACTTAACACTTCTGTCGTAAAATGTGACACGGGTTAATGGTTAATGTCGTTAAAAACATATAAGTCTTCATTTCCAGTATTCATATTAGAACATGAATACTGGAAGGAGTAAGAGCAACCAATGTTGCCCAACTTTTCACAGCTCAAAGTGGCGCGCATAGGCATGTTGATAAACCCGGAAGAGGAAACGCCGGCGCCCGCGCCCGCGC
>TARA_B110000858_G_scaffold192394_1_pt1 | contig 11097 bp, 4 predicted proteins | sample TARA_B110000858 | Tara Oceans TARA_B110000858 (sample SAMEA4398247) | marine metagenome | biome: Polar Biome; feature: [SRF] surface water layer (ENVO:00010504); material: water (ENVO:00002006), including particulate matter (ENVO:01000060) such as... | depth 5 m | reverse complement strand
TCCTGACATTTTATTTAATCTCCATTATTTCTGTAAAAAGTAGTTTAGTGCTAACGGACTACCAGAAATACCACCAGTAAAATTAGCTCTGCTAGTTATATTTATGCTTCCGCTTGCTGTATGACTAATAGTATTTAGTTGAACCAAAACTTGACCTGCTGTAATGCTGTTAACGTTTAGGTTACTTCCTCCACCACCAATTTGTGACTGAATATAAGTTCTAATAGCTTTTTGTGTCGGAACAATACTATCACTATTAGCAGCAAATGTACCATCTGTGCTAAATTCGTTAATTGAAGTATTGCTGCCGCCTAGTGCAATAGTACCAAGTTGTAGTTCTTGCAAGCCAGCTAAGTTGAATGCATCTGCATTTAGTGTCGATTTACCAGTAGCCTGCTCAACACTAAACAATTCACCAACTCTAAAGTTTCCGTCTTGGTCTGTACTTGAGTAGAATACTCTGCCGCCGCCACTGTCCTTAGTTTCACTTGCTGGTACTGGTTCAGTTCCTGGTGCTCCTGGATAATTAGTATTAGTAAAGTTTCCAGTACCAATGTCTAGGAAATCGTGTCCTGTTAGTCGTACTTGGCTATATCTTATTCTTATTTCTGAAACAACAGCATGTGCTGGCGCAGCAGCAATCGTAATTGCTGGACTTACTTGTAATCTTGCAGTATACGGTCCTGAGCCCAATAAGTTAGTTACGTTAACTAGCTTATAGTATGTGGGATCGCCTGCAAATGTTACGTTAGCTCCTTCATTTGGTATGTCAGTTAAACCTGTGATATTAACTGACGTACCGTCTTGGAATATATCACCATAGCCATCACCAGTTACAAATCCAGATGCTGATTCCCAATCTACTCCTCTATTTACAAAGCTTGGCTGAGCCAAAGCGCCATTACCTATTCTTACAGTAAATGTTGCGGCTGCTGTATCGTTAGGATCTACAATAGTTATTACTGGAGGGCTACCTGCACTATAACCACTTCCTGGCTCAATAATTCTAATTTTAGCTAATTGACCAGATTGCACAAAACCTCTTACAAATGCAGGAACTGCATTGCTTTGGAATTGCGCTGTTGAAGCTGTTGTTGTTCCGCCTACCATTAACCAAGTAGGTGATGCTGATGGACTTCCAAATGCTTGTGCATAAAATGCAGTAGATGGAGTAATTGTACTTGCTACCCAGTTAAATCCATTGTAAGATTTAACTGCTGTAGTTGTTGCTCCGTCTGTGCCTATAACATGGAACTGTCCTTGGCCGTATGCAATGTCTACCCAGTTTGTTACAGATGCATGTATAGTAGTATCGAACCATGTAATACCGTCAAAACTATATGCTGCTGAATTAGAATCTCCTACTGCAACAAATTTTCCAGTACCAAATGCAACACTTGACCAAGCTCTGCCTGTTATTGTTCCATTTGCCCAGCTTGTTCCGTCGTCAAGTGAGTATCTTACAGATGTTTGATTTTCTCCTGTGCCGCCAGCAATAACTAACCATTTATTCATTCCATAAGTTATTCCGGTATATACACCGGATCCTAAGGTAGCTAATGATGTTGCTGCGGTCCATGTAGTACCGTTTGTTGAAAGTGCTGTGTCTCCGGCAGCACTAATTGCAATAAACTTTGTACCGTTAAACCCAACATCAACCCATGTTGCAGATGTTGGTAACGTCATTGCTACCCAAGTTGCTCCGTTATCAATGCTATATGCACCGTCTGTACCTGCTGCTTGAGGAACTGTTACAAAATAATGCGCTGTACTTATTTTACCGTATGCAATACGACTTTGCGCCGATGGAAGAGCTCCGCCTGCTGCAAACACTACTTGACCGGCAACCCATGTACCTTTAGCATTAGAAACTACACTATCGGTGTTTGTACTACTTACTGCAATCCATTTATCGTTGCCATAGGCTATGCCTTTGTAAACATTTGATGTATTATAAGTACCACTAGCAACTTGTAATCCTGCTAAGTGTGCAACACCACTTGGCGCTGCAACTGTAATTCTAGGTTCGATTGTATATGTTGAAGTTGCATTAGGAGCTATAATTGGTGTGCCTGAAATAATATGATCCCATCCACTTGCATCATCTGACTCTCTAAGTATAGTAGCTAATTTAGTTCCTGAATTATATGTGTTAATGTAACCATATTGTCCTGCACCCGGTCCTGATTTAACAAATAATCGCATGCCAGCGTATGCAACTGATGGTGCTGTTTCTGAACCTGCTAGAGTAATGCTATTTACTGTTCCTGTTTGTGCAGTATTCGTAGATGTTCTATAATCTGCTCCTACTGTTAACATTCTATTTTCAAACACTGCTTCATCTCGTATCTCATCACCAACTAGTACTTGATCGTATCCAATGCCAGTAAATGTGTAAGCATTATTTTCAGTGGTGTAGTTACTTCCAGCGTTATCATATTCTATTGACATTAGTTTAGTATTATCAGTATACACTTTGCCAATTTGAGCTTCGTAGCCATAGTTATTTACTGCACCAGTAATTGGAGTTTCAGTTGAATCGACTCCTTCTGCCACTGAGCCAAATGTGCCATACGAGTTGTTACCGTTTGCAGCACGTATCTTCCCGCCTGCTTCTGCTAGATATCCAATATGATTGTAGTATGTAAACACACTAACAAGTTCTGATCTGCCTAAGTTTGTAACCCAGTATCCAATGCCATCACTCAATATTTGTGTAAAGTCGTTAGCAACAATCGAATCGTTGCCTCCTGCATGCAATGCTCCGTCTACCTTTAGTCCAATACATGCGGTACCAAATGTAGATACGTTTTGTATGTATGGAGATTTATTTGCAATCCATACTCGACTATCTGCCGGACCCCAACCTGGATCTAACGATACATATGCTCCTGCACTTGGACGCTTAGTTCCGTATGCATTGTCTGCACTTAAAGTTCCTGTTAAACCGTTAAGTGTACAATTTCTAATGCCAGAGCCGTCTCTTACATAAAACATATCTTCCAACACACACCCACTAACGGAATTTACATAATACTTTCCTGCTAGTAGAGATTGATAGTTTCCAGTATAGATTAAATCATGCTGTAGTGCATCAATATATTCATTGACATCTCTAGTACAAGCTGCTAACGTATACACGTAACTTGGATAAGCATCTGCAATAAATGCATGCACTTCTGCAGCTAAGAAAGCTCTGTTAGCTTCAAGATTTTCAACTGCATACGTATATCCAGTAGACGTCTGTGGTGTAAGTGTGCCTGCTGAAACTGGTACTGTACTATCAGCAGATGCTCCGTTAACGCCCCAATCTATATAATCATAAATTTGTGTGAACAAGTCAGCTGCTGCAACGCCCGCCGCTGCCGATCCTGGTGGTCTCGAAGTTATTGGATTTAAAGCGTTGCCTGTTGTTTTTGTAATTCCAACATTTTGTACAATATTACTTACAATTGCTGCTAATCTTTCAATTGCTGCCATACTCTTTGGAACATCAGCAGCGGCTGTTAACGACAAGGCCGGCTTAATTTTAGTTGAACGCAGTTCGTCGCCGACAACAGCAGTTTGTTCTGGAACAATCATTGGCAGTACTTCTAAATACAATCCTGTTTTTACAAACAATGAATTATTTGGTTTTAGTTCAACTGGTATGTTCGTTGGTGCCTCGGCAATTAATGCTGCTGAAATAATAGCAGCCAATCCGGTTATTATGGATTGGTCAGTACCTTTTTCTATTAAAGTAGTATCAACAATTTGTGTGATTGGTGTTGCAACACTATTTAATGTTTGATAGTTTGTCGATGGTGCTAAGTTACTAATAACTGCATCAACTACTACTACCATATAATTAATAGTTGCTGCTAATTGATCGTTTTCGTCTGCAATGGCCGCTATTAATGATGCTCCATTAAAATATGTTAGTGCAGCATCTCTAGTTCGTTTGTTGCCGCCATGGGATAAGTCCCAAATAATAGCATCAAGTATTTGACCTATGTCTCTACGACATTTTTCAATATCATCGTTTACAAAGCCTACCCAAATTCCAGTAGGGTTAGCAATATTCCATGTTACATACTCTACAGATTCTGCTTGTATAAATGCTCTGTTTTTCTTTAATAATCTTTTTGATCCAGTACTATTATGACCTTCTTCAATTTTTTCTAGTCCGTATCTAACAGTCTTAAAAGCTTTGTCTAATGTATAACCGTAATCTATAGCATCTGTTCCTGTAGTAGCTACATAGAATACATTATTAATAATTCCAAAGTCATCCCATATTAAATCTGTTCCGCTTACTTTTAATACCTGTCCGTCTGTACCTAGTGGGAGTCTTGATGGACCAGCACCAGTATAGTAAACAATATCGCCTTCAGTAGTTAATACAGAAGTTTCTGCGCCACCGACCATTTGATTCCATTCACTACCGTCTAAATCTTGATCTGGTCTGTTTTGTAATGTTGTTTCATCTGAAGTGTGAGATGCAACACAAACATAACTTGAGTTAGCATGAGATACTATATCGCCTAAATCGTATAAAGTTGCGTCTGCCCATGCAGCATTCCATTCTTGGCCTTGGTTTAATCTTTCCCAAGATGCATGAGGAGGACGGTTCCCAGTTGAATCAGCAGTACATACATATGTGTATCCGCCTACACGCACAACTTGTCCAACTTTATATGCAGTATTGAAAGATAAAACAACATCGTTAGTTAAACTTTGTGCTACACTTAATACTAAATTATTTTGATCTGTAACTGTTGTTACTGTAACTGTTCCTACAATGCCTGTTCCAGTTACTACCATTCCTTGAACAATAGTTCCAGAATTTGTGTCAAGTGCTAATGCAGTTGTTGAAACAGTTGTGACGTTAACTGCTGCTGTAGCAGATGCGTATTCGCCTTGGTGGCTAAACCCTGTTGAGAATAAATCCCAATCTGTTTGGGAGGCTGTAGTTGGAACTGTTCCAGTGTGGTTTGTAATAGCAACATATTGATAGCCGCCATAGTTAACTATGTCGCCTGCTTGGTATGCTGTAGCGACATTATAAGTATCTTCAAACTCTAGACCTTCAACAAACTGTGACCATTCGTCTGAGTCAGCTGTGAAATCAGTCGCATTACTAGTATGCCCTGATATCGATAGCCATAAGCCGCCGCCATTTTTCACTACATCATTAATTTTATATCGAGTTGAGCCAGCCCAGTTAGTTTTGTATTCGAATCCTATGCTAACAACGTCCCACTTTGCATTAGAATCTTCTAGTCCTAATGCAAGTGTAGCAGCACTTGTATGACCTTGTACACATCTATATAAGCCGGCGCCGTATTTTACAAGATCGGCTACTTTATAAACAGTGTTAATAGCCCAATTTGTTTTCCATTCAAATGATCCAGATGCAAATATATCCCATTTGCCTTGATCACTTTCGAGTAATGCTTGTGACATATGTCCTGTAGTACATATGTAAATTGTGGCTCCGTACTTAACAAGATCGTTTAATTGATATTGTGTAGAAGTTAACCAGTTATTTCTCCACTTCTGGCCATCAGACATTAGCTGCCATTTACTGGTGCCGAGGTCTGTATTAAAGTCAGACAGAGCTGTGTGTCCGGTGACACAAATATACGTTTTACCGTTTACTAATACTACATCATCAACGTAATAAGTTGTAGCAGTTACCCAGTTGTTTTTCCAAACAAACCTAATTCTGCCTAATTTAAACTCTGCCATTGTTTACTCCAAATGTGTTTATCGTGTTATACATATTTATGCGTTTCCTTGTATGAAGAGGACAGCCCGAAGCATGTCGCCGTCTACACCGCCCTCAAAGTTCATCTGATTCGGGAAGTTTACGACAGTGGTTGCCGATGATATCTCGTTTCCATTTATTATATTAGTTTGACCTGCAACAAGACCACTTACTACAACATCGGCTCCGCCGCCGCCAATTTGATCTTCGATATATAAGTTAATTGCCTTTTGTGTCGGAACAATAGTATCAGCATTAGCAGCAAATGTTCTATCAGTACTAAATTCTCTAACTACTGCACTTGTGCCGCCTAATGACACACCGCCAAGTCTTAATTCCGTTAGTCCAGTTAACTGGAAGTCGTCTGCGTTAAGTGTAATAACGCCACTTGCTTGCTCAACTTTAAATAATTCACCAACTCTAAAGTTTCCGTCTTGGTCTGTACTAGTGTAAAATACTCGTCCGCCACCAGAAGCAGCAGCTTCTTTTTCTTGGCTTGGATTATTATCGCTAGAGTAACCGTCTACATATCTAGCAGGATACTGAGTAGTAGCAAATCCGCCAGTTCCGACATCTAAGAAGTCATGTCCTGTAAGCCTTACTTGGCTAAAATTTTCTCTAATTGTAATTCCTGTAGTGTGCGTTGGTGAAGTATTTGCTTTTAAATACGGAGTAATTGATAATGTCGCAGTTTGACTTCCTGCTGCGCCTGCTAAATTCTTAACTTCGGTTACACTATAAAATGTACTATCTCCTGTAAATTCTAAGTTTGCTCCTGGTCCAGGTATTACTGTTAATGCACTAACATTAATATCTTTTCCAAGTGAATACTGGTCAGCATAACCTGTTCCGGTAATTGCTGTACTAAACGCTGTAAGATAATTTTCTCCTCTATTGCTCCAAGTAGGCTGCGCAAGAACTCCGTTACCTACCCGTACTTCCCATGCAGCTTCACTTGTATTATTTGGATCAGTTATAGTTATTGTAGGAGCTGTACCGCCAACAGTATACCCACTTCCAGGTTCAATAATTCTAAATTGGCTCATAAAGCCGCCTGCAATGAATGCTCTTATAATAGGCTGTGTCCCTGAAACTGGGGCACTAATTGTTACTCTTGGTTCAATTCTATATCGTGAAGTCGCATTTGGAGCAACTATTGTTGCGCCGGTGAAATGATCCCATCCTGGATTTCCTGATGTATCTTGATTAATTGTACAATTCTTTGTTGCTGGAACATACGCAGTAATGTAACCATATTGCCCAGCTCCAGCGCCAGAAATAACTACTAGTCTCATACCATCATAATTTACAAAGGCATTAACGTCAGCGCCTGATAGAATAATAGTGCCAGCTGTGGAGCCGCCGTCTTGAGCGTTACCTTCAACTTGGAGGTAACTCGCTCCTACTGGATTCGCTGTTAACCCAGTTAGCCGTACTTGGTATATACCGCCGTTTCTAAAATTACTTGCACTTATTGCAGCATTTTGGCCGGCACCTGTAATTGTGTACGTTGCAGTAGTGTCATAGCCTTCACCTGCATTATCGTACTCAAGAACTAATATTTCATTACCGTCTGTAAGAATATTACTTACTATTGCTTCGCCCGATCTGTTAGTAACAGATGCAGTAGAAGGAGTTTCAGTTGCATCGACTCCTTCTGCCACTGAGCCATATGTGCCATATGAATTGTTACCATTAGCTCCTCGTATTTTGCCGCCTGCCTCAGATAGATATCCAATATGATTGTAGTATGTAAACACACTAACAAGTTCTGATCTGCCTAAGTTTGTAACCCATACGCCAATGCCGTCAGTTAGTATCTGAGTAAAATCATTTGCAACAATCGAATCGTTGCCTCCTGCATGCAATGCTCCGTCTATTTTCATTCCGGTACATCCTGATCCTATTGTAGTAACGTTTTGTACATACGGTGATTTACCAGTAATCCAAACAGTAGTATCTGATGGACCTGTTCCTGGATCTAACGATACATATGCTGCGTCGTTAGTAGGTCGTTTAGTTAAAAACGCATTGGCTAGTCCTAATTCGTCTAACAATCCTTGCATTGTTAAATTTCTCATACCAGATCCGTCTCTTAAATAAAACATTTTAGAACTTGTATATCCACTAGCCGGCTGTACAATAGTGCTTCTTAATTCGTCTCCTATTACTGCACAATTTTTTGGAACAGAGATTGGTAAAATTTCTGAATATATCCCTGTTTTAACAAGTATTGATGTATTAATAGTATCAACTGCAACATTACTTTGAATGTAATCACATGCAAATTTTATTGTTCGAAAAGGTGAACTTAAACTTTTTCCTGAAGTAATAGCGTCGGTTCCGCTCGGTGCTACATAAAACACTTGTGGTATTAAGTCAACGTTGTCCCATTGTAATGCAGTTCCGTCGAGGCTTCTTAATATTGCGCCTTGGGAGCCAACGGAGAATCTTTTCTTGTTTAAGTTGGCAGCATCATCAGCGTAAGTAATTATATCGCCTTTTGTGGACAGCACGTTAGTTGCTTTACCTTGAGCATGTAATGTCCATAGTGTAGCATTTAATAAAGGGCTATTACCTGCTACTGATAAATGCTTTGAATTACAAATATAAGTATCTGATCCAATTGTTGCAAGGTCTTCTAATTTATATTCATTTGCAGCGGCCCATTGTCCTCTCCACTGTCTGCCAGGAATAATAACTTGCCAATGTGATACACTCGGTGGCTCTACTACATCTTGGCTATCTGATATTGCAACATACAAATAGCCATTATGTCTAACAACATCTCCAAGTTGATATATTTGCGAGCTGTCAAATGCGTACTCGCCTTTATGATCATAAGACTCGCTAACCTGTTGCCAAGTAGCTGTGTCTGCTGCCTGGGGTTTAATATTAATATTACTTAGTTTTGCTCTATAGCTATATCCACCGTAATCAATAGTATCACCAATTTGGTAATATGTTGCGGCGTCCCATGCATTTTCCCATTCTAATCCGTCTAAGTATAAAGACCAATTAGCATAATCATTCTGGAACGTATCTGATATGTGCTGGGTTTCACACTTCCAAACACTTGCTCCGACTTTAACTAAATCAAATATTTTATAGTTTGTACTCGGGGTCCACGATTGCAGATAATTAACTTGTTGAGAAACAACTATCCATTTTGCAAGATCAGCTTCTATGCCAAGCTCGACGGTAGCTGCACTAGTATGGTGGGTAATACATCTATAAAGCGTACCGTTATTTCTTACAATATCATTTAATTTATATCTAACACCTGTTACCCAGTTGCTTCTATACTCGTCCTGGTACGAGTATTGCTGCCAATGAGTAATATCACTTTCGAGACCATCTGCTAGAACGGCTGTACTAGTGTGATAATTAATACATGCCCAAATGTTGCCGCCGTACACAACAATATCGCCGATATTATAAATTGTACTAATTGCCCAATCATTTTTATATACGTTACCGTGTACTTGATGTTCCCATTTTGCTGTATTTGAAACGTCTACAGTTGTTCCCATACCGGAATGGGAATTACAAAAGTAATATAAGTTAATTGCATCAAGTGGAACTTCTATTCTTATTTCTCTATATGTTGCTGTTGCGAAATTTGCAATATAGTCGGCTGCGCTAACTACTGCTTTGTTAATATAGTACGTAATACCGTCTTCGTATCTAAATCCTGAATTAACTAATGTTCCGTCTGCTGTTTTACTAAACAGTAAAGGATGTGCATTTACTGCTCCGCCATCTGCATTTGGAAAATGTACATTAGATAAATCATCTAGATTAAATGTGTACGTTAAGCCTTTGTGTAGCACTAGCGATGGTCGTTCAACGCCATTAAAGTAATATACATTTGCATTATCACCTGTATTTCTTCTAACCTCGACAATATTCTCTTGTGGGAATGTTCCAAAATCAGTAACAAATACACTACTAGAAGTGTGTCCTACTTTACATACATATGAAGAACCTGCATATTCCATAATGTCGTCTTTTACATACGCAGTTGCAGAAGTCCATGGGCCTTTCCATTTGAACCGTATCCTGTCTAATTTAAATTGTGACATATTTTATTATCCTTCGTTTCCGTTTGATGACGAGCCTGCATCATAAGTTCTTTTTGTATTTACACTTGCTACTAATTCACCTTCAGAATTAACATAATACCAAATGTTCTTTTCGCGCCATTGGTACTGTTCATAGTTTAAATTACTATAAACTAATTCGTGATGTACATCTCTTCCTTCGTAAAGGTCAGACCCTTCTTCAAAATTTTCATAATCGTTTACATTATCGCCCGGCTTATTAATTTGTATACTACTACTAGCATCCATTTGATCTAGTTTCCCAAGAAATAATTCTCCTTGGTCAGTTCTGCGCAGTCCGTATAAAAATCTGTTTTGTACGGCTGTAACCATTTGGTCTGGACTTTGTCCTAAATAATTCGATGACATACTTTATTCTCCTTATACAATATCTACGTAACTAATTATCACATCAAGTGCTTCGTCTTGGTCTGCACTAAATTGTAATTGATTGTTAGGTGCAAGTATTAACTTCTCGCCAGCACTTAACACTTTTAAACTACTATTGGGCGGCACCATAATGCCTTTCATAAAATATCCTAATGCACTATCATCTGCCTTTACTAAAACATTTGCAGCAATAATACTTTCAGTTAAATTAGCTATATTAATTCCAATTATAGTCGACTTAGTAGAAGCATCAGTTTCTAATGCGATTATATTTAGTAACCCTACTTGGTTTATTACTTTGTTTTTAAACTGTGTTGCCATCTTCTTTTATCCTAGTGTTATAACGTATTCAATTGCTAAATCTTCTGCTGCTGCATAACTGATTGAACCAGTTGCTCCTGCTACAGATACCCAACTGAATCCATCCCAAATTTCCATATACCGCTGTTCTGTATTATAACGTGTCATACCAGTTTCTCTATTTGCAGAAGCTGGTCTCTGTACGTTTGTTCCTACAGGAACAACAAATCCGCCTGTTCCTTCGATTTTAAAATATCCAGCTCCTGCTTGCTGGAAATTTAAAATACCATCTACTTCGGTGTTTGTTATAGTTGAATCCTTAAATGCTAAATTATCAATTATAACTGATCCTGTGCCGTTTGCACTTAGTAATAAATTAGTGTCAGCAGTTTCAGCAATAATTGTATTACCATCAATAGTTATGTCATCAACTTCAATTCTAGGTGCTGCTAGTTTGTCTGCATCAATTGTAGCAACTACTGCATCACTAACATAAAATCTAATAGTACCATCGTTTGCGCCAGGAGTAAGTTCTGCTGTAATACGTGTGTCTAA
>TARA_B110000858_G_scaffold49_1_pt1 | contig 11118 bp, 7 predicted proteins | sample TARA_B110000858 | Tara Oceans TARA_B110000858 (sample SAMEA4398247) | marine metagenome | biome: Polar Biome; feature: [SRF] surface water layer (ENVO:00010504); material: water (ENVO:00002006), including particulate matter (ENVO:01000060) such as... | depth 5 m | reverse complement strand
ATCGAGGAGCAGCGGAAGCACGAGGCTGCGATTCTCGCCGCGATGGGTCCTCTGCAGTGAGAGTCGTGTTTTGTTGGCGACATTCGTACCGCCCCTTCTCGAGGTGTTCGCCGACACATCGTCGACCGTGGTCAGGCGAAGGCTCGCAAGAAGGAAAGGAGTTTGCTCGCCAGCGGCTCGTGAGTGAAATAGTTGTGGTCACGCATCGCGCCGCCGCACCAGAACGAAATCCAGCGATTCCATATTTATCAATGCTTTCATGTGATCGGCAAACTTGAAGCGAAGATCGTCGGAAATTGGAACGCATTTATCAAGGGGATTATTCACGAAACCGGAATCACAAATCCGCCACTCACTGTTCTTTCCATGTTCCACGCACGGCGAGACTGCGATGGAATGTCTTCCCAAATCTTTTTCTATTACCAATTTTCCCGCTTCTTTCTTCAACAGGCCTGTCTTGATTCCTACTCCAGCTGCAACTGCGACATATTCTGCATATATGTCTTCAAGCTTGTCGCGAACCTCGTCGAGAAGATTTAAGAGGTTTTGGCTATGAATTGGGTTATAATTGTCGTAGTACGGTATTACACAATTCCAGCTAATCAATATGCATGTCGACGGTTGTAGTGTACAATTATGTAAACACTGATTCGTATCCGTTAGAGCGTCGTACAGATTCTGTCGACTTTCCGTTACTTTCACGGGAATGCTTTCGACCTTTACCACGATCCACTTCGTGGGAACCTTTCCGCACCACAGCAGTGCCGATAAGAGCGGAGCCAAAACACCTCCATCAAGGAGATTCGTCGCGTCGGCCGGTGGGGTGAGATAGATCCGAGTAACTTTTTCGAGCAATGACTGTTCAAAACCCATTGCCTTATCTTTCACATCACTCACACAATCGAATTGCATCACACCTGGCGTTTCACTTTTAATCAAGTTTAAGAATATTGCCACAGTGTGTCTGTACACTGCAAGGACGTTTTCGGGAATGCTGCAAGTTTTTTTATTAGTGACCATGCTCCCCCATGCGTGTTCGAACTCTGTTCCTTCCTCTTCTTCTCCGTAAATTGATTGAAACCTTGTTACGCGTTCCGCCATGTTTAGCGCCGCTGCGGAGAAGCAGTCGGTTGCAGATTGATGGACCATATACGTGTCGCAGTCGGTGTTGCTCGATTCCAGCGCCACCCGCGCGAGGGAACTAGAGAGGTCCGAAAAGCGAAACCTAGAACTCGCGGCGCTCGTTGAGCCTGTCTCAAAGGATGAACTCATTGATGGTGCGAGGCACCTTCCCGGTACTGATTGTTTTCAATTGCACAAAAAAGCGAATTCACAAATGATACTCCTGACGATCCCGTCCGTGTGAAAAAAAAGTTGCCACTTTTTTGTCCTACGACAATTCAAAGAGAGAATGACGGCTACCCAAAATCATCTCGACATTCTCCCCTTCCAACATGTACTTCATGGCGTGTGGCAGAATCGCACAACCCAAACAAGAGATGGTGAAGAAACGCTAGTTTTCTTTGTTCCCGTTTTGTCTGCCGAATCGAGGAACACTTTAAAGGAAAAAAACTCTGATCAAATCTGGAATAATGCAAAAAAAGTGAGGCTTATAATCAAAAAAAGCGGAATTCGCGACTCAGGACTGGGACTGTTTGCGGCTCAACATTTCAACGAGGGTGAGATTATAACTCCTTATTTGGGACTTCAGGGTCGGCAATATTACGACATTGCTCCCTCTGATGACGAGTACTTGATGGTGAATACAGAGGGCGTTTGGGTAGACGGTAACCCAAAACGTTTGGTGCCCGCCGTTAACCGAGACGGTATTCAGTTCATCGACCCAGCAGTCACTGGCGGACCTATTGCAAACAACGCCAAATTCGAGACGGCGTGGCACTTGGATGATTTTGGAATAGATTCTACGACAACGTTTCTTGAACAAGAAATGAATACTACAATAACGCACAACGAAGATCCTTTCACTTTGTTGTGGGATGCAGCTAGACAACCAGAGAACAACGCTGACCTGTCCTTCTTATTATATAACGACTTTCCACAACCAAATCCTAAGATGGAGATGGCTGAGAGTGGTGTCTTGATAGATGTTCGAAAAGGGGGTGAGTTTGTAATAGAAGCCTCGAGAGACATTGAGCCTGGCGAGGAAATTTTGGTCGACTATAATCAAGACGATATGTCTATGTGACGCGCTTCATTGCGCGCTCGTGCGCTCTGTCGCAAAGGAATCAATTTTTTTGGAGATCTGCGACGACGTCCAACTCGAAATCCGTCCGCCACCCAACTATCTTTCAATGAGTGGCGAAACGACGTTCGACACTGTCGCAATTCCTTGCTTCGCAGTAGGCTTCGCCTTCTTCTTTTCGGGTATCGCAATAGCCTTTGTGTCTTGCGACTCGGATTCGATGCTTTTTGTGTCAATCGTGCAGCTCGTTTGCGCGCTCGGCACTCTGTCTATGCTTTTTATCACGATGGCCGTCTTCTCGAATTCATTTGCGATGCCTCTCGGCTGGGCAGACATTGCCCTCTTGACGATCTCGGCGAGCTCTGTCACAGTAGCTGCGCTTTTTTTGAGTCTGGTGGACCATTCCAACGATCTTCGAACTGGGTTCCTACTAGCAGCGACAAGCGCTTCCTTCATCTTTCTGCTTGCGCGCGCTCCGCGGTTCTTCATCGACATTGAATTGAATTTTATGATCCCTGTGCTAGCGTCGATGTTTTTTTTCCACACGAGCGCATCAGTATTCTACGCTTTCCTTGCGACCGAACATGAGAGTTTGGTATCGTTTTTGCGCCGCCCGCGTCGCACTCGCTAAGGACTTGTTTTCCTTTGCGATCAATTTCCAAAACACAAAAAAAGGTATAGGTTCCCCCCCTTTCGGATGTTTCTATGTCGTTTTCTTTGGTGTGGGAGGTGTGGGAGGAGAAGGCTCCGTCGACGAGATGAGGAAGACGTTGACATTGAAACATTTTTGGACGTTATTGCCGATTTGGACTGTCAAGAAGAAGAAGATGCGGAGGGGGCGCTCGCTGTTGCAGAGCACGCGGAGATGAACGAGTTGCGAAGGGATGGTGAGCTCGCTCGAGAGGGCAAATCGGAAAAAAAGAAAAACTCGTCCATTGGAAAAAACATCGTTTCTTTTGAGCAAAAATTCTCAGACGAAAACTAGAAACGTTTTTTTTTCATGCATTTAGAACAAAGAAGGAGTTTCCTAGGGGAAGGAAATGGTTCTCCCTCCCAGAGTAACTACTTTCCACGACCCTCGCCTCCAAACTGTACCCCACCTCTCTCTCTGCGAGAGAAACGCGGTCCGCTTTGTTCCTCCCCCGCACTACTACAACCGATCAGTGGCGCCTGCAGAAACATTCGCGCGAATGCCAGCGCCTTGTGCCAACGACAGGAAGCGAAAGACAGAATACGGCTCGGAAGTCGCGAATCCCCTTCCTCGCCTGGCTAATGCACACACTTCAAACTGAAGTCACTGGTGTCACATGTACATGTGATTGACTTCCGAAGGAGAAGACGGGCGCCAAGGCTTCCTCTTTGTAAAGGAGACGGAATCTCTCAAGACGAAATGCCTCTCCACCGCCTCGGCGGGCACGAGAAATCGTGTTGGAGCCGTCTTGACAATAGAAGCGCGTCGGCTCACCATGTCGCGCGCCCTAGCGTCAGTCGGACGTTTCACGTTGACTTTACCCGTACCAAACGTGGCCAGTTGGCCTGTGATGATAGACGAAGAAATGGAATTTTTGATTTTCTCCGTCTCACCGAAGAGGCCTGCGTCCCTCAAGCAATCGCTAGTCTCTTCGAAGCTCGCACGTGTCAACGGTCCTGTTGGCAATCCGTTCAAACCGTGCCTGTTGAATGGCATGATGCGCCCTTCCTTAGCCATAACGTCGACAACTAGTTTGATGTGTCGCGGGTCTATGAAGGCGCCGTCGCCTGTCAAGATTGTGAAAATCTCATCGAAGATAATTGCCGCCGCAGCCTCCACTCCGAGCGTGGAGTAAATTAAAGAAATGTCATTCGTGTAGCTCTGCCCCCAGTCGACACCGCAGCTCGAAAGCGCGCCAAGCTTGGGGAGAACAGATCCGCGCGTTTGAATTACGGTCTTCGAAACGTTCTTTTTTTGTTTCCCATCCCAGACCTCGATGTCTTGCGCCGCCGCCGCCTTGACGCCACTCACTCCGCAGATGACCGTGTTCGAAATGAGCCGAGACAGCCGAAGAGCTATGCCTCTTTCGATTGATACCGGGTCAGACACGGTGGTTGGTGAACGACGCACAATGTCTTCCTTCTCGATAAGGACTAGGATCCAGAAAGAAACCGAGTTCACGTCAGAAAAGACGACGCGAAGCTCACAGTCCGAAACACAAGAGTCTTCGACGAGCGAGGCGACGTCAAAAGGAAGGGTGCGCAGTTCGCGAAGCGACTTCTTGTCGAGCGTGAAGAAGATAGCAGTGTCGGCGTAAACAACGCCTTGTTTCTGAAACGCGTTGTCGGCAACAATACCCCTTTCGATCTCGTCGACCAGTCTATCTGGCACGCCTCGCAAAGCGCCAGTCTCGCTATCCCTCGTAACGATAGACGGTGGCGAAGCCAAGATATCAATCAACGTCTTGCGAGCGAGGACGTTGGCCAGGCCGGCCGCGTCGAGGATAGAAGCATCGAGCGCGATCGTAGTCTGTGGCGTTTTTATGACTCTCGCGCATCCTATCACCTCCTTGAGTCTTGGGATTCCTAGCGTCACGCCCGTGTGCGACGTCCCTGACGTGTGAAAAGAATTCAACGTCATCTGCGTTGAAGGCTGGCCGATGCTTAGTGCGGCCGTGTTGCCAACGGCGTCCCCCCCAGGCGCTAGAGACGAGAGCACCTTGTGCTTTATCGACGTAAGAAAGCCGACCCAGGCGGAGTGGTTGGCGAGGAGACGAGTCGTTTTCTTAACATTCGACACTCGGAGCGACCAGAGCACGTGGAGTTGAAGCAGGCAGCGGGATGGACACCGCTCCGCCGCGATAGCGTCGAGCGTCTCCACGATGTTTGCGTGCGCCTTCTTGTCGCTTACCGCCTCACCCGCCTCACCCGCCTCACCCGCCTCACCCGCCTCACCCGCCGCACCCGCCGCATCTACCGCACCCGCCGCACCCGCCGCACCCGCCGCACCCGCCGCACCCGCCGCATCAGCAAGCTTGAGAAGCGCTTCAGCGTCGATCGGCAGAATGACGCTCGTTTTGAGAGGCTTGTTAGTTGTCTGGCAAAGCGATTCGAGCGTTTTTTCCCGATAATACATTAGCAACTCCGCTTCTTCTTCGGTAAGCTCGCTCCGGTCACCAAAGTCGCCAAACAAGACATCTTTCATATCAACAAGCAAGCATTTGCAAGGGTCGAAGCCGTCGCTATACCGGAAAGCGATGATCCCTTCATCAGCTGAACGAATCGTACCATCGTACTGAAGCTGCGCGTCCTCCAAACTCTTAACCAAGCATCGCTGAAGGTAACCGCTACTCGCCGTCTTTACGGCCGTGTCAACAAGCCCTTCCCGCCCGCTCATGCAAGAAAAAAAGAATTCTTGAGGAGTGAGGCCGAGAAGGAAGGAATTCGAAATGAAGCCATGCTCCGACGCGTCAGCGCTAGATAAGCGAGACGAAATTGGCATTGATGGAAGCGCCCTCGCGGAGCTACCCGATCCGATCCGAGAACCCGCAACGATTTGTTGCCCGAGCTGGCCGCCGACCTGTGCGATATTCAGCGCCCCTCCCTTCGAGCCCGACGCCACGCACTGCACGATTGAGTTTTCACATGCCGCTTCGGCTATGACACCGGCCGTTGAAAGGACAACGTCATTCAGAATCGTTGTCTTCGCCGCCTCGGCCACGGAGAGAAGCGCCGTCGGAATGCGCGCAGCGGCTATCTTGTCTGTGCGGAAGAGCGCCGAAGCAATGCGAGATCGGACAGCGCACTCCGTATCAGCGGATATTACGCAGTCGCTAGCGCCGATGGAGAAGGAGTGGTGGAAAAGCAACCATGCGTTTACGACGCGCTGCGTGTTGGCTAAAAATTCGATTGCTCTCTTCTGACCGCCATACAAATGACAAATTCGGTCGACGATTCCCCTCGACGTCGCTCCCAGCGTCGACTTTGACAAACGCCCGGCCAGAAGCTGTCCGTTTCTTACAATGATTCGCTTCGCGTGCTTGTCGTTCGCATCGTTCGCGTCCTCGTCGCAGAAGAAGGAGGCCACATCTCCCGGCCCGCCCATGTTCATGGAAGTTGGGAAGAGGAGAGAAAAGAGCTGGGAGCCTGTCCAAAGCTTACGCGGAGCAACGATCGCTGGCGGAGGCAAGCTAGGCTGCTTAGATGTGCCTTCGTACGCTTTTATGTGAGCGACGATGCGAAGCGAGTCATACCTCGACAAAAGCACGCCTCGTCGCGTAAGCAGCCACGCTCCAACGAGAGAGTCCTGAACGATTCCAAAAGCCGGCCTTGATGATTGTGGTGAAATTACATTTCGAGCGATCGGCATCAGCAGCGACACCTCTGCAGCGGCGCAAGCGGACTGAACGACGTGAATATTCATTTCATCGCCATCAAAGTCCGCGTTGTACACGTTACACATACTAAGATTGAGCCGAAAGGTCTTGCCTGGAACTACTTTCACTCGATGAGCGTTAAACCCGAGTCGATGCAGCGTCGGTTGACGATTGAAAATTACAGAATCTCCGTCGCGAAGCGGCCTCTCGACGACCCACCCATAGCGAAGCACCATGGAAGCTGCGTCTCTGCACGATGCGAGCGATATGAGTGTTCCATCGTCCGTTATAACATTCTGGGCGCCTCGAAGCGACTTTGTACCGGAAATTATCGCATCGCGAAGGCTCGTGATGTTGGAAGGTGTGACGACTTCGGCCACCGTCAGAATCTTTGCCAACTCCTCAGGCACGCCAAGCTCGTCCACGTCAATGGTCGGATCGGGAACGATTACCGATCTTCCGGAGAAATTGACTCTTTTTCCCATCAACGAAGATCTGAATCGGCCTTCTTTCCCCTTGAGGCGCGTGATTAACGACTTGCCGATCGTCGCCCCGGCCGTGCGAGCGAGCGCCGGAGCAGCGATCGCTGCGCCGACGGTGCCCTTGACGGCGGACGGATTGACTAACGAGAATACGTCTGCTTGCAAGCGCTGCCAACGATCGTACACGTCTTGCGTGTCTTGGAACGGCAATTTCCAAATGTCGTGTTGCTTGAAGACTTCGAGGTCGGGAAGGTCGGTCTCGAGACCGGCAGTTGCGTCGTTCGTGCGTTCCGATTCATCGTTTTGGATTTCCAAATCTCGTTGGAGTGCGAGCCGCAATTCGTTACATCTTTTGTTAATTTCCTGCAGACGAGCCGTGAGGTCATCCTGCCCCCGCGTCCGCGAGCAGTCGGCGCTCGATATGGCGGGTCGAGTGCATGGGGGAGGCACTGTGATTAAGGAGCATACGAGGTCTTCTGGAGCGTGACCCTTTCCAAAAAAGCGTTTCGCCTCGTCCGTATCGACGCCTCTCAGAATTGTTAGAGCGTGAATTGGAGAGAACCTAGTTGAAGCGATTTGCTTTTCAGCTTCGCTTTCTAGCAAAGACTCGTCCCAGTCCGCGCGGATACCAAGCGAACTTCTCGTGTAAGACGGGCGGGCTCCCCCGCAGCAAAGGCATCGCTTGCGAGTTCGCGCTGAAGTGTAGGCGGCAGCAAAGACTGCTTTTTCGTTTGGCTGCTGAATTGCGAATTGCCGTTCTTCGTCAGTTAGGCAAATGGCTGAACAGAAATAACAGACAGAACGAAGCACCTTGATGGTGTGGTCGATGAAAAGAGCTTGGTAAGTCGGAAGTGGTAGCTCGATACTGCCTTTATGTCCGGGACAACTCTCGAGGGACAGGCCGCACGTCAAGCATTTGATGCGCCGATCCGTCGATCCCATTTTTAGGCTGTTCACACCGGCATGGGTTGGGATCCCACGGGCGTACATCGAAACATCGCTAACCTCTATTGCAGAGGTTTCTCTTTTTGAGGCGGAAGATGCCACTGCAAACGAAATCGATTTCAACTTTTTAGATTCATCCGAAAGTGAATAGCGCGAAATCATTTGTGCTCGACACAGGCGTCGACACAGGCGTCGACACAGGCCTCGACACAGGCCTGGGCGGGATATCTGCTGTTACGCGTTCGTCAATTTGACAAGATTAGGGCGATATCAAACGGAAGATATGTATTCAACAACCTCGTCTTCTTCTTCTTCTATACGACTGTTGACATCGGCTTCCGCGTCTTCAACTTCGTCGTCGTCGTCCTCTTCATCGTCGAAGCCGTTGTACTCGTCACAAAAGGACACGGAATCCACAGAGAAGCTGTCAATCGGTTCCTCTTCTTCATTGTCGGAGTATTGTATATCAGTGAGAGTGGTGTTGCTCGGGCTTCGTGTATGCATCGACATGCTGAGGCCCCTTCCCCGTCTCTTTGTTTGAAGTGGAGTAGGTGCTTCGGATATGAGCAGATCGATTAGTTTTTCACATTGCTTGACTGAAACCACTTTCTTTCCATCTTCCCCTTCGAAAAGAAAAAAAACCGGCTCGTTTAGCAGATGCATGTCGAATGGTTTAGGAAGAGTTCTCGTTAGCAGGCTTGCGGGCGTCACCCTTGCGCCTGGTCTGTGGTGGGATAGCATGGAGACGTTAAGACGAGACGAATATTCTTTTTTTTCAATGAGAGTTAGCGAAGCATTTAATGAGCTCGCTGAAAGACCATTGTTTGTAAGCCTAAACACCAGCATTGTTCTTTTCTTCCTTTGCCTTTTCGCCTTTCCTGATGCACCAATTTGACAAGATGCATATCGATGTCGTCAAAAGCGAACTTGACGCTACATTCTGATATCTGGGAAGGCGCTTCGCTACTGTTAGTCCGCCGACGCTGACTCATAGGCGCGCGCCCTTCAGAATCAAATTGATATTTTTTTGTTGGTGCACAGAGAAGAAGCGGCGGCGGCGGCCGAACACGCAACCCAACTACCAACTACCTAAGGCTACAATGGCTTTAATTGAAAGCGTAAAGACGATCGGCTTGAAGGCCTACAAGAAGAGCAAGTACACGGACGGCAAGACGAGCATCTTCAACATCATAACGGGCGCCAACAACCCGGATCCATCGAAGATCCCAAACATCGACCCTACGAAAAAAGAGTCCTTCAAGGCTACCATCCAAGCGATCCTGGACACGACTGTCGATCCGCCCAAAAAGATGAAGAACCAAAACGACTACCTCGTCGCCATCAACATCAAGGAAGGAGGCCACGTAGACAAGGACAGGAACCTGGTGCACATTGCTCTTTACACCAAGGACTTCAACGAAGCTCTCGTCTGGAAGAAGATTGTCGAGTACGTGGCTACGACGACGTCTGCTTCAAAGACAAAGGAGGAAAAGAAGGCTATTTTCGGAGGGAGCTGCGAGCTGGAGCGGAGCATCGTGAATCTCATCAAAGAAGGATGGGATGTCAAGATCGTCAAGACCGAGCGCTTCAAGAGATTCAAGAACATCCTCTCCGCCCGCTTCGTCGTCACGTCCGACTCGCTTCGAGCAGACGTCTACATCGAGATCGTCTTCAAATCCGACCCTTCTACCGTCTACTACTACTATCTTTTTCAAGTCAAGTCGGCGACGCTGACCTCACGGAAGAAGTACACCTTCAACGATCTCATGCTCATCAAAGAGGAAAACTTCTTGCGCGACTCGCTCGGTGGGAAGAAGTACGCAGGAATGGCGGTGATGCTCATCGGAGCGGACACGGATCCGACGCAGAACGGGTACGTCCTCTCGAGCGAGGAGGACCCCTTCCGAGTCTGCGTCATCATCCAAGACGGGTCTATCATCGAGAATGACAAGATCGGCATCAACCCAGCCACGATTGACAAGAAGTTGCCAAAGTCGATTTTATCCGAAGGGGTCATCAAGACCGTTTCTCCCTTCGACGCGATCCTCAAATACCTCTCCCGAATCGACGAGTCAAAGGACGCCTACAAGTTTGTCACCGACAAGAACGACATCCAATTCGACATGCTCTCCGCAACCCACCAGAAGGAGAAGATGGGAGAGTGCTTGCTTCACACCTCGCTTCTCGGCATCGATGCGCGAGACCCGGCCTCCCAAAATTCGTCCGTCGACAAGATCGTCTCAAAGAAGGACCTCGAGAGCGCCGTCAAGGGAATCCTTCTTCCTGAAAAGGACGACATCGCCCTCCAGTCAAAGTCTGCAAGTTACAGAGCCAACCAAGACCTTTACGTTTGCCGCCACTTCGGAAAGAGTGTCGGCGAAAAAGAGTACGGCCGCTACCTCGCAAACGAGTTCGACCTCACTCCCTTTGCGTCGATCCGCATTGCCAACATCGCAGGTTCGGTCAACGTCCATGCAAAGTTTTGGTTCATAACGAACGCCGACTTCTTTCGCAACGGCTGCGGGTCCGTCTTCTACGACCCGGCCTCAAAGACGAAAAACACAAACGGCAAGGCAACCGTCTACCTCTACGACTACGACAGGGTCGTCCGAGACAACAAGTCGAATGGCCTTTGCAGCTGGGGCTGGACGACAAAGCAGCAGCTGCTCGAGGCGAAGTGCTCGAACGCTGCCTGCCGCAACAAGTGCTTCCTCCTCTCAGGAGCAAAGTCGGAGCACGCGGCGTGCGAAAAGTGCGGCGCGAAGAACAAGTTCAGAAACCAGTTCAGATTCAAAATCAGCGACGAGACTCGATTCCCGAACGGCCTCTCGAAGGCGCTCCTCAAGTCGGCAAATCACATCCAGCACGATGAGAGGCTTGAGGAAGCGAAGAAGGCAAAGAAAGAGACGAAGGCGAGCGAGGCAGGCTCCTCGTCGGATCCGCCGCCCGCCAAGCGGCCGCGCAAGTAGGCCTCTATGTCTTGAGCATGAGATCTCTATTGTTCACGCATAGAGTTTTTTTGTTTTTCACTCACTCGAAAGAAAGCTAATATGATTTTCAAAATCGTCTTTCTGACAGCCACACTCTTTGTCGCATCAGCACTTCCGCTCTCTTTGCAACATCCCGAAAGCCCGCCACCGCC
>TARA_B110000858_G_scaffold86818_1_pt1 | contig 11127 bp, 10 predicted proteins | sample TARA_B110000858 | Tara Oceans TARA_B110000858 (sample SAMEA4398247) | marine metagenome | biome: Polar Biome; feature: [SRF] surface water layer (ENVO:00010504); material: water (ENVO:00002006), including particulate matter (ENVO:01000060) such as... | depth 5 m | reverse complement strand
ATGACATTTGGTTTAGCCTGTTGTGCAGTTGAAATGATGCAAGCTGGCGCATCAAGATACGACCTAGATCGTTTTGGTGTAGTCTTTAGACCAAGTCCGCGTCAGTCTGATGTGATGATAGTGGCGGGTACGCTAGTTAATAAGATGGCACCTGCCTTACGCAAGGTTTATGATCAAATGTCAGAACCACGCTGGGTAATTTCAATGGGGTCTTGTGCTAATGGTGGAGGGTATTATCATTATTCATATTCAGTAGTTCGTGGTTGTGATCGTATAGTACCAGTTGATATCTATGTACCTGGTTGTCCGCCCACAGCAGAGGCATTGCTTTACGGAATAATTCAGCTACAAAAGAAAATCCGTCGTACAGAAACGATAGCAAAACCTGCAAAAGTCATAATAGATAGATAATGACTCAATCGCTGAAATTGAAATTAGAGTCTAAACTGGCTGAGGTATTGCTGGACTGTGAATATGTCGGTGGTGAAGTGACTATTCATATTGCTCCTGAACATTTGGTCCCGACGTGCAAGTTACTGCGTGATGATTTTGATTTTGAGCAGTTAATGGATCTCTGTGGAGTTGATTATTCAACTTATGGAGGCTCTGCCTGGGAGACTAAATCAGCAACAGATAAAGGATTTAGCCGTGCAGTTGATGCCATGAGCCGCGAAGAGTCTGAAGACGACGGCTTTCGCTATGCTGTGGTCTATCATATTTTATCATTGAAACATAATATACGGTTAAGGGTTAAAGTTCGCTTAGATGCGGGGCAACCCATGATTGATAGCGTGACATCAATTTGGGAAAGTGCCAACTGGTATGAGCGTGAAGCTTTTGATTTGTTCGGTATTTTGTTTGACGGTCATCAAGATCTTCGTCGTATTTTGACTGATTATGGGTTTATTGGACACCCATTCAGAAAAGATTTCCCCTTAATTGGTAATGTTGAAATGCGTTATGACGCGGATAAAAAACGCGTAGTTTATGAACCGGTCAGTATTCAGGAAAGAACGCTGGTACCACGTGTTATTCGTGGTGACAACCGTCACGAAAAAGGACCGGTATAATGGCCGAAATTAAAAATTATACTTTGAATTTTGGTCCTCAGCATCCTGCAGCTCATGGTGTTTTACGACTTATTTTAGAATTAGATGGTGAGATCGTGCAACGTGCAGATCCTCATATTGGTCTTCTTCATCGCGGAACTGAAAAATTAGCGGAATCAAAACCATACAATCAAAGCATTGGTTATATGGACCGTTTAGATTACGTGTCGATGTTATCCAATGAGCATGCTTATGTAATGGCGATTGAGAAGCTACTTGGTGTTCAGGTACCTGAACGAGCCCAGTATATTCGAGTGATGTTCGATGAAATAACACGAGTTTTGAATCATCTAATGTGGCTTGGCACTCATGGCCTTGACATTGGCGCTATGACTATTTTTCTTTATTGTTTTCGTGAACGTGAAGATTTAATGGACTGTTATGAAGCCGTGTCCGGTGCCCGTATGCATGCAACATATTATAGGCCCGGTGGTGTTTACCGCGATCTGCCAGATTCAATTGCTAAATACAAAGCATCTAAATGGCATAGTGAAAAAGAAGTTAAGCAAAAAAATAAAAATAGGGAAGGAAGTCTATTAGATTTCATTGAAGACTTTACTCAACGATTTCCTGGCTGTGTCGATGAATATGAAACCTTACTGACAGACAACCGTATATGGAAACAACGGACTGTAGGAATCGGTGTGGTTTCTCCTGAGCGCGCATTACAAATGGGCTTTAGTGGTCCAATGTTACGCGGATCAGGTGTTGAATGGGACCTGCGTAAGAAGCAACCTTATGCTGTCTACGACAAAATGGATTTCGATATCCCTGTGGGGGTTGAAGGCGATTGTTATGATAGATATTTAGTACGTGTTGAAGAGATGCGTCAATCAAACCGTATTATCAAACAGTGTGTCGATTGGCTACGTGATAATCCAGGCCCAGTTATTATAGCTGATAATAAAATAGCGCCGCCGAGTCGTCTTGATATGAAACAGGATATGGAATCGATGGTACATCACTTTAAGTTGTTTACAGAAGGTTATTGTGTTCCAGAGGGTGAGGCATATGCAGCAGTTGAACACCCCAAAGGTGAGTTTGGCGTTTACATGGTTTCTGATGGCGCAAATAAGCCGTATCGATTGAAAATAAGAGCGGCAGGGTTTGCCCATTTAGCTGCGATGAATGAAATGGTCAAAGGCCATATGTTATCAGACGTGGTGGCAATTATTGGTACTATGGATATTGTTTTTGGTGAGATAGACCGATGAGTTATTTGGAATTAAGTTCTGCTAAAGAAGATTTGTTTAATGCTGATATACGCCATCAAATTGATAGATGGGTCTTAAAATTCCCAGCTGACCAGGCACAATCAGCAGTGATCCCAGCATTACATATTTTGCAAGATAATCATGATGGCTGGCTTTCAAAAGATTTGATGGATAAATTGGCTATTTATTTGGGAATGCCTTCAATAAGTGTTTATGAAGTGGCAACTTTTTACACAATGTATGAACTTGAACCTGTGGGTAAAAACAAGATTAGTGTTTGCACTAATATTTCTTGCATGTTGCGTGGCTCGGAAGAGATCGTTGAACATTTAAAACAAAGGTTAGGTGTTTCATTTGGTCAAACGACAGATGATGGCTTAGTAACTTTGAAAGAAGTGGAATGTTTAGGTGCATGCTGTGGTGCCCCGATGTTGCAATTGAACCGAGATTACCATGAGCACCTTACGCTGGAAAAAATAGACAAACTAGTGGATGGTTTAACATAATGGCTTTGAATCAAGTTTGTTTTAGGACTTTAGAGTTTGATGAGCCATGGTCTCTCGAATCTTATCGTCGTGTGGGCGGTTATCAAGCTTTAGAAAAGATCTTAAAAGAAAATACATCACCAGAAGATATTATTGATGAGATAAAGCTATCTAACTTACGAGGTCGAGGTGGTGCAGGTTTTCCTACGGGCTTGAAGTGGAGCTTCATGCCGAGGAAAGTCCCCGGTGATAAGTATATTGTTTGTAACTCGGATGAAGGTGAGCCGGGAACCTGCAAAGATCGAGACATTATGAGGTTTAATCCTCACCAGTTAATTGAAGGTATGATCATTGCTGGGTATGCAATTGGTGCAGAAACTGGTTATAACTACGTTCGAGGTGAGTTTGTCGAGCCGATTGAACGTTTTGAAGCAGCACTTATAGAAGCAAGAGATGCAGGTTATTTAGGTTTGAACCTTTTGGGCTCTGGGATTAACTTTGAATTGCATACTTACCCTGGCGCCGGTGCCTATATTTGTGGTGAAGAAACGGCATTATTAGAGTCTTTAGAGGGTAAAAAAGGCCAACCACGTTATAAACCTCCGTTTCCTGCAGGTTTTGGATTATATGGTAAGCCTACAACCATCAATAATACTGAGACATTAGCATCAGTGCCAGTAATTTTGCAACATGGAGGCAAGTGGTTTCACGACATTGGGTTACCAAACAATGGTGGCACGAAGTGCTTTAGTGTGACAGGTCATGTTAAAAACCCTGGTAACTTTGAAGTGCCTATGGGCATGCCTTTTGCTGAGCTCTTAGAACTTGCTGGTGGCTTACGAGAAGGCCGAACGTTAAAAGCTGTGATTCCAGGAGGCACATCGACGCCCATAGTGCCAGGTGATGTAATGATGAGTTCTGTGATGAGTTACGATGGTATGAGTAAGATAGGTTCAATGCTTGGGGCAGGCTCAGTGATCGTAATGGATGACACTACCTGTATGGTCAAAACACTTGAGCGTATAGCCGAGTTTTATTATGAAGAGTCATGTGGTCAGTGCACACCATGCCGTGAGGGTACCGGCTGGTTATATCGTGTTGTAAAACGGATTGTGCATGGTGAAGGAACACAAGAAGATTTAGACCGTTTGTTGGCAGTGGCAAATAACATTAGCGGCAATACTATTTGTGCATTAGGAGAAGCAGCAGCAACCCCAGTCCTTAGCTTTATCAAACATTTTGAAGAAGAGTTCCAGTACCATATTGATCATAAGTGCTCCATGGTTAGCTCCAGTAATACGAGCGAAGGGCAAGTAGCCTTATGATCAATATTGAAATTGATGGTATCCCATTAACAGCTGATCCGACAAAAATGATCATTGAAGTTGCTGATGAAGCAGGTATTGATATTCCACGTTTTTGTTACCATAAAAAATTGTCAATTGCGGCAAACTGTCGTATGTGTCTGGTCGAGGTTGATAAATCAAGTAAAGCTTTGCCTGCTTGTGCAACACCGGTATCGGAAGGTATGAAAGTACATACAAGCTCAGCCGTTGCAATAGCAGCTCAGCGTGGTGTAATGGAGTTTTTACTCATTAATCACCCATTAGACTGTCCGATTTGTGATCAAGGTGGAGAGTGCGAGTTACAAGACTTATCGATGGGGTATGGTGCTGGCGTCGGGCGGTTTAGTGAGGGAAAACGTGTCGTTAAAGATAAAGATGTTGGCGCACTGATTAAAACCGATATGACGCGATGTATTCACTGCACTCGCTGTGTTCGTTTTGGTCAAGAAATTGCTGGTATTAAGGAGTTAGGGGCTACGGGTCGTGGCGAGCACATGGAAATAGGTACTTATATTGAGGAAAGTTTAGCTTCTGAACTTTCTGGGAATATTATTGACCTATGTCCTGTCGGAGCCTTAACATCTAAACCTTTTCGTTATAAAGCGAGAGCCTGGGAACTATCAGCTCACCCGGGGGTTTCACCACATGATTCTGTGGGGTCTAATATTGAGATCCATACTCGACGGGATGAAGTAATGCGTGTTGTACCCCGTGAAAATGAACTGTTGAATGAAACATGGTTGTCAGATCGCGATCGTTTTAGCTATCTAGGTCTGGAACACGAAGAACGTGCTACAACCCCGATGATTAAGAAAAATGGTCAATGGCAGGAAGTAGATTGGCAAACAGCATTAAATATAGCTGTTGATGGAATTAAATCTGTAATAGAGCAAGATGGTGCTCAACAGCTAGCAGGCCTAGCTTCGCCAATGTCATCTTTGGAAGAGTCCTATCTCTTTCAAAAATTATTACGGGGTTTAGGGATTGAAAACATTGATCACCGCCTAAGACAACAAGATTTTTCAGATAAGTCTGTTGATTACAATCAAGGTATGTCCTTGAAACAGATTGAACAGTCAGACACCTTCTTGCTAATAGGTTGCCATATTCGTGCAGAAGAACCGATTTTAGCGCATAGACTTCGCCAAGCAACAATGACGGGAACAAAGGTTAATGATATAAATTTCTTTACTAGCGATTTATTAATGCCAGTCACAACCCAAATTGGGGTTAATATCGATAAAATGCTGGTTCATTTGTCAGGTATTGCAAAGATTTTGATGCCAGTGAATAGTGATGAGGAGTCAGCGTGGCACGACTTACTTGCCGAGATAGTGCCAACTGCTGAAGCTCAAACGATTGCGAAGCAACTGTCAAACGCAGAAAATGGAATGGTCATGGTAGGGGCTTTAGCTAACAATCACCCTCATGCCGCTAAAATAAGAACACTATCGGCACTGATTTGTCGATTAACATCGAGCCAATTGATCGTACTACCAACAGCCAACTCGAAAGGATCCATGCAAGCTGGTGTTTTTCCACAAAAAGATGATGCGCTTAATACTAAAGAGAGTTTTCAAGCTAATCTAAAAAGTTATGTTTTACTGGGTGTTGAGCCCGAGCTTGATTGTGCTGATCCTAGGTCGGCGTTAACTGCATTAAGACAAGCTGACTTTGTAGTTGCGTTGCAATCGTATGTCACTGAAACAATGTTAACTTATGCTGATGTAATTCTTCCAATGTCGAGTTTCTCTGAGTCTTCAGGGACATTTGTAAGTATTGATAGCCAATGGCAACCTTATACTGGCGCCGTCTCCCCCAAAGGTGAAAGTAGACCTGCTTGGAAAGTACTTCGGGTGTTAGCTAATTTAGCTGAAGTAGATGGTTTTGATTATATTTCATCTCAGGACGTTAGCGATGAAATCCGTGCCAGTAATGCCATTAAGATGGTATCTAAACCTTATTGGCCGAATAATATCGATGCGAAAATTTCAGGTGTTGAAGTTATTTCAGAGGTACCCATGTACCAGACAGATAGCATTGTTAGACGTAGCAGTGCTCTAGCAAACACTATTGAAAATAAGAGAGCTATTATCGCAAAAATGAATATGAATGAGGCTGAAAAAAATGGTTTAAAAAATTCTAACAGCGTAGTTGTATGTCAAGATAAGCAAAGCGTAACAATGGATTTTGAAGTCGATAATTCGATTGCGGATGGTTGTATTCATATGCCCGCAGGTGTGCCACAGATGTCACAGTTTGCGGCTACATTTTCTATTGTCACGGTAGAGGCTAATAAGCAGAGTGACAAGGATGATTGATCTCCTACTAAACACCATATTACCGATCGTACTTAAGATTTTGTTAATCGTAATTCCATTAATGATTGCTGTGGCATATCTGACATACGCTGAACGCAAAGTGATAGGCTATATTCAATTACGTATTGGGCCAAATCGTGTAGGCCCTCGAGGTTGGTTGCAGCCGATTGCTGATGCAGTAAAATTAATGTTTAAGGAAGTAATTTTTCCTAAAAAATCAAACCTGTATTTATTTGTAGTAGCTCCTGTCTTAGCTATTGCTCCTGCTCTAGCTGCATGGGCCGTGATGCCTTTTGATTCAGATCTTATTTTAGCTGATATAGATGCAGGGCTACTTTATATTTTAGCTATTACCTCAATGGGTGTTTATGGGGTTATTGTCGCCGGCTGGGCCTCAAACTCTCGTTATGCATTCCTCGGTGCAATGCGCAGCGCGGCGCAAGTAGTATCTTATGAAATTGCTATGGGTTTTGCCTTAGTCGGCGTATTGATTGCTGCTGGCAGCTTGAACTTAGGTGAGATTGTACTTGGGCAGCAAGGTGGTATTTGGCATTGGTACTTTGTGCCCTTATTTCCCCTGTTTGTGATTTATTTCTTATCAGGTGTAGCCGAAACTAACCGTGCCCCATTTGACGTTGCTGAAGGTGAATCTGAGATTGTTGCTGGGTTCCATGTTGAATATTCTGGCATGGCATTTGCGATTTTCTTTTTGGCTGAATATGCGGACATGATCTTAATTTCAATGTTAGCGTCTGTACTATTCATGGGAGGCTGGTTATCACCTTTTGAAGGTACGGTCTTAAATTTTGCATTTTCTTGGGTACCAGGCTTAGTTTGGCTTTTACTCAAGACGTCATTTTTTTTATTCCTATACTTATGGTTCAGAGCTACTTTCCCGCGGTATCGCTATGATCAAATTATGCGCCTAGGTTGGAAAGTGTTTATTCCCGTGACCTTAGTCTGGTTAGTAGTGGTATCGACAGCACAAGTGATGGACATCGGTCCTTGGTTTACTGAAGCCAGTGACTTAACTTCTGCCTCAGAGATTTCACAGCCTATCGAAAAGGTAAATAATTCATGATGCGTTCAATAACTCATTTTTTTAAAAGCTTTTTGCTCTGGGAGTTGCTCTTGGGTTTAAAGCTAACAGGACGTTATTTATTTGCTAAGAAAATAACAGTGCAGTATCCCGAAGAGCAAACACCTCAGTCACCACGCTTTCGTGGCTTGCATGCTTTACGCCGATATCCTAATGGGGAAGAACGATGCATAGGTTGTAAATTATGTGAGGCCGTATGTCCGGCACTAGCGATTACGATTGAGACTGAGCCTCGTGATGATGGAACACGCCGCACTACGCGATACGACATTGATTTATTTAAATGTATTTATTGTGGGTTCTGCGAAGAATCTTGTCCGGTTGACTCTATTGTTGAAACACGTGTGTTTGATTATCACTTTGAACAACGCGGCGAAAATATAATGACGAAAGAGAAGTTATTAGCAATAGGGGACCAATACGAAGGTGAAATTTCGGCAGATCGTGCTGCGGATGCACCTTACCGGTAACGTTAGGTTTATTGACTATGGAACAAATAATTTTTTATTGCTTTTCTGCATTGCTACTTTTCTCAGCGACGATGGTGATCACTGTCCGTAACCCGGTGCGAGCTGCTTTATTTTTAGTATTGGCTTTTTTTACTAGTGCTGGTATTTGGCTGTTACTAGAAGCTGAGTTTTTAGCCTTAACGCTAGTATTGGTTTATGTCGGTGCAGTAATGGTGCTTTTCTTATTTGTTGTGATGATGCTGGATATTAATTTAACGTCATTGCAAGAAGGATTTACGAGGTATTTACCATTGGGTATTTTAGTAGCGGCACTCATTACCATAGAAATGTTAGCGGTACTAGGAGCGGCTCATTTTGGTTTGGATATAGTGCCAGCGCCTGACCCTCAACCAGACGATTACAGTAATACCAGAGCGATTGGTCTAGTGCTCTATACCACTTACGTATATCCATTTGAGATTGCAGCAGTGATATTGACAGTGGCTATTGTGGCAGCGATTACATTGACTTTACGAGAGAATAAAAGTCGTAAATCTCAGGTAGTCTCTGATCAAATTAAAGTGCGAGCAGAGGATAGGTTGAGAATAGTCAAAATGGATGCTGTCAGAAAGGAAACTGAATTATGATAGCTTTGTCTGACTTTCTTATTTTGGGTGCTTTACTATTTAGTTTGTCTGTATTGGGTATCTTTATCAATCGAAAAAACATTATTATTTTACTAATGTGTATCGAGTTGATGTTGCTTGCAGTCAATCTTAACTTTATTGCATTTTCACACTACTCAGGGGATATAGCTGGTCAAATATTTGTATTTTTCATTTTGACAGTAGCAGCAGCAGAAGCAGCTATAGGACTGGCTATTTTAGTAGTGTTATTTCGTAATTTAAATACGATCAACGTTAGTGATCTTGATAGGCTAAAAGGTTAGGTATGAGTGTACTTAACGAAAACCTATTGTTGACACTTGTGTTAGCGCCGCTACTCGGCAGTATTATTGCGGGTCTGTTTGGTAAAATAATTGGCGAAAAAGCATCTCATACAGTGACAATCATCGGTGTGATGGTCGCTTTTGTTCTATCTGTATGGGTGTTCAAACTAGTAATTTTTGATAGTGCCAGCTATAACGCCCGAGTTTATCAGTGGCTGCAAGCGGGGTCATTGAGTATTGAGATTGGCTTCATGGTCGACTCCCTGACAGCCATCATGCTGGTGGTGGTAACTTTTGTCTCATTAATGGTGCATATCTACACTGTTGGTTATATGAAAGGTGATGATGGTTATAGCCGTTTCTTTAGTTATATTTCATTGTTTACTTTTTCGATGCTGATGCTAGTCATGGCAAACAACTTCATGCAATTATTTTTTGGTTGGGAGGCTGTAGGCTTAGTGTCGTATTTACTTATTGGTTTTTGGTATAAAAAACCAACAGCGATATATGCAAATTTAAAAGCTTTTTTGGTCAACCGTGTTGGTGATTTTGGGTTTTTATTAGGCATTGCAGCAGTATTGATGTATGCAGGGAGTTTGGATTATCTTGAAGTGTTTTCACAGGCTCCTATGATGGCTACGCAAACAATGAGTATGTTTTCTGGCATTGAATGGTCCGTGATGACAGTGACCTGTATTTTATTATTTATTGGTGCGATGGGTAAATCTGCACAAGTTCCGCTTCACGTCTGGTTACCAGATTCGATGGAAGGTCCTACACCTATTTCAGCATTGATCCATGCAGCAACGATGGTAACAGCAGGCATTTTCATGGTGGCCAGAATGTCGCCATTGTTTGAGCACTCTGAAACAGCCCTATCTTTTGTGATGGTGATTGGAGCCATTACGGCACTGTTTATGGGGCTCTTAGGGTTGATCCAGAATGATATTAAACGTGTCATAGCATACTCAACCTTATCTCAGCTAGGTTACATGACAGTTGCTCTAGGCGCTTCTGCTTATGCTGCAGGTATTTTTCACTTAATGACTCATGCTTTTTTTAAAGCTTTATTATTCCTGGGGGCGGGTTCTGTAATTATGGCCTTACATCATGAGCAAGACATTCGTAAAATGGGCGGCATGAAAAAATATATGCCGGTCACATATTGGACAGCTTTGATAGGTTCATTAGCTTTAATTGGTTTTCCCGGTTTTTCAGGGTTTTTCTCGAAAGATGCGATCATTGAAGCGGTTCACATTTCAACGATCCCCGGGAGTGGTTTTGCATATTTCGCTGTTGTATCGGGTGTCTTCATTACAGCTCTTTATAGCTTTAGATTATTTTTCATGGTGTTCCATGGCGAAGAGCGATTTGAACACCCTGATGGCCGAACGCCACAAGAGTCACCTTTGGTTGTAACACTTCCATTAATTTTATTAGCGATACCTTCAGTCATTGCAGGTTTGTTTATCGGGCCGATGGTGTTTGGTGATTTCTTTGGGTCGTCTATTTTTGTATTAGAGGAACACGATGTATTAGGCCACCATGCAGCTAATTACCACGGAATCTGGAGCTTTATATCTCATGGTGTAAATGCTTTACCTTTCTGGTTAACAATGGCAGGGGTAGCGATGGCTTATTTTTTATATATGCTAAGGCCCGATATCCCAATGAGAATGCATCAAAGATTTAACTGGTTGTATCGCATTATGGACAATAAATATGGCTTTGATCGTTTTAATGAAGTCATATTTTCTAGTGGTGCTCGTGTCATAGGTCGAGTGTTATGGAAGGTGGGTGATGAGGCTATAATTGATGGCACCGTTGTTAATGGTGCGGCTAGGACAATCGGCTTTGCATCTAAAATGGCCCGTCAATTGCAATCTGGCTATTTGTACCATTATGCTTTTGCAATGATTTTGGGTGTTTGGCTCTTACTCACCTTTTTTGTGGTTTAAGAGTGAATTATGTTTTTTGATTATCCTTTACTAAGTTTGGTGGTTTGGCTCCCTATACTGGGTGGTGTTGCCGTGTTGTTCAATGGTGATAACTCCTACACTCGGCCCCTGTCACTAATTGTGGCTTTAGTGACATTATATTTATCAACTTGGCTTTACATGGGCTTTGATATATCAACATCTGATATGCAGTTTGT
>TARA_B110000858_G_scaffold198395_1_pt1 | contig 11140 bp, 21 predicted proteins | sample TARA_B110000858 | Tara Oceans TARA_B110000858 (sample SAMEA4398247) | marine metagenome | biome: Polar Biome; feature: [SRF] surface water layer (ENVO:00010504); material: water (ENVO:00002006), including particulate matter (ENVO:01000060) such as... | depth 5 m | reverse complement strand
TTCATATTATTATTTATCCACCTTGCTTAAGTATGTAAAGTGAGTCGTCTCCACCATTTAATAGAATTGTTCCTTGATAACCATCAACGTCGGTAACAATTGAGGCTGAGGCGTCAACTGCTACTGAAATATTAATAGAACCATTTACCATTCTAAGGAAATATATTTTTCCTTCTGATTCATATATGTTATATTGGGAATCTGAATTGAGTCCAAATGAAGCACCTTTCAATTCGGCACCTAATGATGAGCCACTGATAGCGGAGTCATCCAGGGAAGCTGTAGTTCGGACCAATTCCTCAACCACATCTAACATATCCACAAGGAAATCAACATCTAAGAAATCAATGTCGAGCTCAGTAAATTCCAAGGCATCATCTTCAAGATAATCAATATCCAAACCATCGAACTCTAAGAAATCAATGTCAAGTAATCCTTGATCGTCGTTTGCTTCATCAGCTAATTGTTCGTCTAATGCTTGTTTGACCTCTGGTGGGGGTGATACAATAAACATATTATCAATCATAGAGGTGGTAATACCATTCATTGTAATTTGCTGCGTTGGTGGCGTATCTAATGACGATACCATGGTCGCTGCAAAGACCTCATTTAAAACTATTGTGCCACCAAGATTGGATACTGTTATTTCACCAGAAGAGTTTCCGAATTCATCAGGTAGCAAAATGACGAGAGATCTTCCTAATTCGTCTATTGTTGTTGTAAAATCTGTTCCACGAACTGCGATTGAGGCCGTGGGAGTTTGAATGTCAATATTACTTTTATTAACCATTCCTAATCGACCTGAAGCAAATCGTGCTGTACCCATAGCCATTCTCATAGCCATTTTTGATTTACTTGGATCGGGGTCGTAGTATACTTTGTCTATGTATACCTTAGTGTTTTCTGTGAGTGATAATTCTGCTTCATCCAAGAACTGAATGAGCATACGGCCATTACTTGTCTCCGCCGTATCGTTAAGTTGAATGGCCGGAATGTTTTGAAGGTCTAGGATTTCTCCTGCTTCTCTTACAATCTGGCCATTACCCTTGTGCTCGACAATTTCACCTATTGGACTGCCAATAACATTTCCAACCAATGCTATTGGCAAAGCCAACAAGATGAGATTAACTGTCGCCTGAGCTATCTTTCTGATTAATTTGAATCGTTGCATTGTCTGATGTTATGTCCAGTGTAATAATTCCATTACAACTCATACCGGCTATTGGGCAAGTACCACTCATTTGGATAATATCAATATCCGCTGATGAGCCATCATGTGTCAAATTAATTTCATGCTCTCCACCATCCTTCTGTAATGTATTAATGTTATTTGAACCACCTGTAATATCAAAATTCCAGATAGCATCATCGACATCAATGTCTACATCAAAAATATTACTTGAACCTATTAATGTCAAGTCCATATCCAATCTCTCAGCACTTGCGTTATAACCTTGGTCAAAGTCCATAGTATTTGAATCGCCTGTAATATCAACATCTATTGTTGAACTATCAGCCGAACCAACATATCCTATGTCCCAATCCCAAACATTACTATCGCCTGTGAAAAGCAAATTGTAAGTAGAGCTATCTGACACTAATAAACCATAAAGTAAATTTGAATTACCTATTTGGTCTATATCGAAATTTAAACTACTGCCAGTAATACTCATTGCTGATGATGAGCTTGAAAAGTCATCTCCACCAATTTTGTTACCGTATCCATACTGGTCAATATACACTGTAAAAGTGTCACCAGTTTGAGCAATATTAATTTCATTGTCGTCAGTAGCCTGAGCAAACAATACATTATTGAAAGATAACAAACATAACAAAGTTAGGCCTAAATTTAGTTTAGTCATTTTCTTCCTCTTTATTTTTATCCGAGTCATGCAAGTCATTTGTTTCAGCACGGTCTCGCTGATGTGGATGCCTATGCCCCTCGTCTATTGTCCAGAAACCTCTATCGTGTCCCTGGTATACTATTTCCAGCACTGCAGCTTCAATAGCTGTTCGTACTGCATACGTCACTGATTCATTATTTCCCACGCCGTCCTCGTACTCAATCAATTGAGTTGCCTGGTCCACAAATCGGAAAACGTCTCCTCCAGAACCATAACTCAAAATTGTTTTTTTCGTTTGGACATTCAATAATATTTCACCAGTTAATACAGAAACGGCACGGATTGAAACTGTAACTAAATCTTGTCTATACTGTCTAGTTATTCCTATACCTAATGTTCTTGCTCCTCTACCACCTGTTTTTATATTTGTATCGTAACCTATAATACCACCTTCCATTATCATTCCGGCGAATAACAATGGACCGACACCAGGGCTTTCTTCATTCAATTTCTTGGCAGCTTCATCTCTACCCGAACGAATAATTTGTCTTTCCCTAACAAGCGCGTCGATGTTCTGCCTTTCAACTACCCTAAACCAAGTGCCACCACCTGCTGTTTTCAAGGCGTCTATTAATAATTCTGTTCCTCCTTGTGTTACCGCAGTGGAGAAACTTTGGCCAGTTTGAGAATCTTTTCTCTGGCCAGTTTTATCTTGAAAACTATATACTGCAACCACTGGCTTATTCTTTGCTGGTGGTAACTCTAATAATTCTATATAAGATGGTAATTTAACTACCGATGGTCTTTCAGCACAAATCAAGCCCTGTCCAAAGAACTTTCTTGTGCCCTGATAAACCATATCACCTATATATTTTTCTTCTGACCAGTCATCCCACTTACCATTTTCGTAGGAACATTGACCTGGATCATCGCTCCATACTGGAATTTGTGAAAACGAAGCACAACTCGTGAGGAAGATTGCTAGTACACTAACCGCCGTCAGCCGTATCATCGCCACCCCCAAAGTTACCACTTCCAATAGGTATTTCAATGACTGTTGTTGTGCCATCGTCACCTATAATGGTCATTTTAATAAATTCGGTTCCATCTTCATTTGTAATGACTTCATAAGTTACAGTTGAGCCTTCTAAAACAAAAGACCCAAATCTAACGGGGTTGTCATTACTGAACATATTATCAACAAGCTGTTTTGCCAATTGAGCATATATTCTACTTTCTAAATTTCTAATAAATTTTGATAACGTCGAGTTATCCAATTCTCTTTGCGCTGCTCTTTCTGCTGCTTCCAATGCGTCTTTAATTGTCTTTTTTCTGCTGTGTTCTTGGTTTTCAATAGTTAAATAATGTGCACCAGCTCCAATACCACTGAAACTGGGATTTTTAAATTTGTGTACTATGGGTTCTGCAAATGCAACCTGAGCAATAAAAAACAAAATTATAAGAGCTATTCCTAATGTAGTACCATTAATCTTCATCTTTAATTTCCTTTCGTATAGATTCTTTTAGCTCTGAAACTTCTTTTAACTTTAATACAACATCTACTTTCTGCTGGAGCCTAATCAGGTCTTGGTCCAGCATTCTCATCCTATCAATCACCTTAATCAATTGTATGTGCTGTTTATCTATTTCTGGTTGAATTTCTTCATTGATAAACTTCCACACAAAAAACACAAAATAGCCCAGACCGACAACCATAATTGTTGGAAATCCGTATTCTGATACTAATTGTGCTATATCCATAAGTCTATAGATTAAGGTCTAGTTGGTGTGGCCCTTTTCTTTTAAAAAACATACAACCGAACTGGTCTAATTCCAATACAAATTCGTCACCTACATCTAAAGGTGTTTTGTCTATTTTCACTTGGCTGTGTGGCTCGAGTTCACTATCAACATCACTTAGTAATAAACCATTCTTATCAATATCAAACTTGTAGCCTACGTGCATTACCATCAATCTCTCCTTACATCAATTCTACCATCTTCAATGAAATTTTCTGCCCGAGCTATTCTTTCGATATCTGGATTCAGACCTAAAGCACTGCTCACGAGAAGGTCAATTTTGACCATTTCATTGCTCATTGTCCGTGCTCTATTCTCTAAAGATTCACAGAACATTGTTAGGGTCTTTATATTTTCTACAATACCTTCAAAAATCTGTTTGATGATAATAAAAATAAAGAAGCCCATAGTCAACGCGCCAGCAATTGGAAGACCGACATCACTAATGAGTTGAAATATATCTTCCATGCGTACCTTTATTGTGTGAGAATAACCACTTCAGAGTTATTTATACAAATTAATTCAACTAATTTGCAACTAAGTGTTGACATTAACAAGCAATTGTGTTATAATATACCTATATTATGACGAAAACAAGGAACCACACTATGAATACGAAATTTAACAAAGAAGACTTTACTTGGGACGGAATGTACTTAATGTATCGTGGAGATTTTAATGGATCTCAGAAGATGCTTGATGTCAATCCTAACGCTCATCCTTCATGGAAAGGTATGAATAAACCTGCATTTGTTGCTCGGTTCAAATATGGTTATAAACCTTGGAAAGCTTGGGTCAATTTCTTAGTGAAAAATGCTACTGTTGAAAAATACATGGAACTTGCTCAACATGACAATAAGTACTTCTCTGAGAGGTACGGTTACGAGACATGTGGCTCACCATCAGCTGCAATGGAACAACTTGGTTATAAGGGGAAGAAATAATGTTGACATTAATTGGCGCATCTATAAACACATCTAGATCAGGCTTGCACTATGTAAGCTTCTCTGATGGTACTTCGTTCATCGCTGAAGCACAAACATATTCTATTCTCCCAGGATTCTACTGGGAAATGACGAATCATATGCCTTTAGAGCGGTATGAAAATAAATCAAAATAATTGCAGAAAAGTGTTGACATTAACAAGCAATTGTGGTATAATGGTTGTATATTAAATAGGAAAAGGAAAAATATGTTTTATCAAACCCAACAAGATCCAAGTAAAATTGTTAGCTCTGTCAGATCAGGCTACACAAATCTACACATGAACGATGGTGAAAGCATTCCGATGTCATCACTTGAAGCAATGTGGTTTGGACATGAGGAAAACATCGATCAACCTCTCGGCCAAGAATACCCGGTAGGTACGAATAAGGAACATTACAAACTAATGGTTCTTCGTGCGATCGACTCTATCAATAACCGAATGGAAAGTAACTATCAGACATCTGATATTTCATATGCTTCTCATTCATTTCCTGCAACTGCTTAAGAGGATATAATATGTCATTATCAAAATCAGATCTAAAAAAATTGAATACTCTATTGGATAAAATGGAGACTTCAGAAGACTACAAAAATGTAGTTACAGCTGTCAAAGCTGCTTACAACTGGATGGGAGCAAAAAGTAAGGCTGCTTTCTATGTTGGTCAAAAGGTTTCATTCACTAGTAAAAAAGGCTACGTGGTAACTGGAACACTTATTAAAAAGAATCCAAAATACCAACATGTCAAAGATGAACAAGGTATCTGGAGAGTTCCGGCTTCTATGCTGACAGCTGCCTAATGAGTAAGAAACAAAGACAACAACTATTTGACGGGTGCGCTTCATCTGTCAAATGGTTCGCGACTATTTTACTTGCATTCGGATTAAGTATGCAATTATCAACTGGTGCTAGTGACGATATTGTTATTGCCAGTTTAGGATTATGTTTTACAGGTATTGTACTGTTTATTGTATACAGCATTATGGCACACGATAGGTCGATTATGTTATTAAGCACAATCGGATTTGCAATCGTGGTTGGAGCACTACTCGATACAGAGAGCGCAAGATTACTTGTGCCCGAGTTAGCCTTATATGAAGAAGAAGGATTCTTTACCAAGTACGGTAAAATAATTATTACTGTATTAAAGGAATTTGCATAATAATGGTTGACATTTATAGCTTGTTGTGTTATAATAACAACCATATTGAGAGATAATTTATGAATATTTTTGTAACAGATTTGGACCCGGTAATATCAGCCCAAAACTTGTGCGATAAACATGTACCTAAGATGATTGTAGAATCAGGTCAAATGTTATCTACAGCTCACCGTATGCTTGACGGAATCCCAGAGCGTAGACCGAGCAAATCTGGCAAAACAATACAACAATATTATACATTTGGTGACAGTCGAGATGAACTCTATTACGCGGCTGTGCACAAGTATCACCCATGCACAACATGGACCCTACAAAGCAAACAGAATTACGAGTGGCACTACAAACATTTTGTAGCAATGGCAAACGAATACGAATACAGACGTAACCGTGTCCATGCCACTTACAGGAAACTTGGAAATCTTTTGGCAAATGCCCCAAAGAATATTCCCAATAAAGGACTCACTGAGTTCGCACAGGCTATGAGCCACTACCCTACTTGTAAGGTAGAAGGTGACCCTGTGCAGGCTTACAGGAACTATTACCACGAAGCAAAACCCTTTGCTAAATGGGAATGGAAACGTCCAGCGCCAAATTGGTGGACTGGGTACACGGGAGTTCAGGTTTCAGCCTGATAAGTATATAAATAACAATTAGGAGTAATTTTGTATGTCTGATGAATTTAAAAAATCTGCGGAAGGTGTCGAGGAACAGTTAATGGAGGATGTCCGCAAGGGACGACTTCGTAAAACTCAGCTGATTGAAGCTTGTTTTCAATATATGACCGACGACCAAATCTTTAGGATGGCCATCGATGAAGGCTTTTTAAGTGCTATCCCAGATGATGAACGAGAAGATAGAATCCATTATGGAGACTTATCTGCTGGTGAAAAGATCATTGAAAAGATCTTACAAAGACATGGTGGTGACTGATGGATTTTCTTATGCTTTTAGTTACGGCATTGGTTTATACATGTTTTGGTTTTTATTTGGGTTGGTCTGCACAAAGGCAGGTGATTATCACCGAAACAATTGATGAGTTAATCAGAACTGGGTTTATCAAAACCAGAGGTACTGGTGACGATATGGAAATTCTTCCCTATGACGAAACATGAAATTACAACAGACTTTACATTATTCAATGTAGCAATGATTAATCCAATAACGATGGAGCGAATCGAGCAAGGAGAAATGCGCGCACGAGATGCAAAAGCGTTTGTTGAAGAGATGGACGGTCGAGGCATACCAACGATGGTTACCTCATATAGTGAATCCGATACATTAGCTTTTACTGAATATATGCTTAAAAGGGGTTGACAAGCGACACAAAGTATTATATAATGGTTACTTATGAATAGGAATTTATATTATGTTTGATAAGGATTTTGAATCCGTACCATATACCTTTTGGGAAACCTTAGGTCAGTATGTATACGGGTACAAAGAGAATGATGAATTTGTCTATATCGGAAAGGGAAACGGTAATCGTGCGCTGTCACATATCGACTCTAAAGAATACGATACAGAAAACCTCTACATCATTGCAAAAAACCTCGAAAAATTCAAAACCGAAAAGAAAGATGTTCAGTCTTTCCTTCTAGAATCTTTTCTTATTTCAAAAAATAATCCACGCGATAACTCTGTCGCTGGGCACTATAAGGAGTGTTTTATTATGGCAAAGTTTAGCGAACTTTTTGAAGAGTTTAAAAAAGACCAACACGATAATTTTGAGGCTATGCCTGAATGGTATACCAATAATTATGAGAAATTTGCTGGTCGTTTAAATGTTATTGTAATTAAAAGTGGAAACCACTTAATGGAGTTTAGTACTCGTCAGCAAATGCAACCGACCATTGGTATTAATACCGAAGGCGATGTAACTTTAACTGTTGCTGTGCATTGTAGAGATGAACAACTTCAGATGAGATTAAAACAGCTAGAGCAATTCTGTGCTGCATTTGAAATCGACCAAGACAAACTTACAAAAACTGGCGCAAGGGAAATTTATTCGATTGATGATGGTAATATGACTGCTGATTTGGCATTTAATTTTATCAATGATTTCTATTCTTAATCCGGTCTAAATAAAAATATGGCATTTAATAAAGTTGACAGCTTAAAAGAATTACAAGAGGAATGGCGAAATCCTTATATCCAATGGTATGCAGCTGGCATGCCTTCCTTTATTTCTCAAAATGGAGAACCTTGGAAACAACTTATTTTAAAATTTCGTTCAAAAGAAGACCGAGCTTATTTTGGTGAGGCTATGGGTTATAAAGTCACAGATAAAACAAACGTTGTCTGGTACCCACATAAAGATTCAGAAAAAAATATGATGAGTAGATACATTGAAGACTAATCGCTATCCAATTTATATTATTAGTAAAGGACGCTGGGAAAGCCGATACACTCCTAAGGCATTGGAAAGACTAGGTGTTCCTTATTTTGTAGCTGTAGAGCCACAAGAATATGATAATTATAAAGAAGTAATTGGACCTCTAGGAAAAGTACTTAAACTCCCATTCAGTAATCATGGTAAAGGTTCCGGCCCTGCTCGGAATTGGTGCTGGGAACATTCTCAGGCAAATGGTTTCAAACGACATTGGTTAATGGACGATAACATATCCGAATTTTGGAGAGTACACAAAAACAAAAGATACCGAGTTGAAAAGGGTTCAGCAATTTTTAGATCGACAGAGGATTTTGTTGACAGATATGAAAATGTTGCTCTTGCAGGACTTCAGTATAAATTCTTTGTAGTTGATGATACCAATTACCCACCCTATGTTTTAAACACAAGAATTATGTCATGCTTTTTAATCGACAATGATTGCCCAGAAAAATGGAGAGGCAAATATAACGAAGATGTTGATTTAAGTATTAGAGTTTTAAAACGTGGTTTATGCACAATGTTAATATATTCATTCTTATGTGGTAAACTCAGAACTGGTACTGTAAAGGGTGGAAACACAGACGAAATTTATAATAACTATGCTGACGACTCAGCTACTACTAAATCACAAATGCTAAAAGAAATGCATCCGGATTGTGTGACAATTGGAGAACGATATGGAAGAGTTCATCACTTTGTCGACCTGGGTGCTATAAAAAGAGCTGACGGATTACCAGCCAGACAAAATGTCCCTATACTTAAAAAGGACGTAAAGATTATTAATAAAACCGATAACTATGGTATGAAACTCATGCGAGAGTTTGGTACTGACGATACCTATGAGGATAAAACATTCAGTGAAGATGTGTTTCCTAGGGGTAGGAAGTCAGTTCATCAATAATCCTACGCATATAGCATCGCTACCAGCGTCGTTCGTATAGTTATGGTATAGACACATTCAGAGATTTACTGGGGCTTAGATAAGCCTTATAAATATTATTATGAGGATAAACCTCATTTTAAAGGGTTGCTACGGTGACCTGGCATTATGCCGAAGACATAACACACATACACAAAGGAGGAATTATGTCAAATTCAAAAAGCGGGTACGAGATTCGTGCCGATTTACTCAGTATGGCTCAGTCCATATTATACGATAACTTAGAAAGGAAGATTAACGCTATGTATCATCATAACGAGAATCATCCCGACGATAAGAAAGCATTACCAGGACAAAACTTTACAGCACAAGACATTATTAATGTCGCGTCTGAATTGAATGAGTTCGTTATTGCAAAATAAATAAACTTTTTTACGCTAGCGTGTTGACATTTGTTTCACGTTAGTGTATAATGGTTGTATATTGAGGGAAACACCCCCGGCGGTAAGAGAAACTAACAAAACGTATGTTAGATATCACGGAGACAGTTTGCACAAGATGACGACATTATCAATCGTTCAGAGGCAAGATTAAAGGTGGACATACCCGACTGGTAGCTTAAGGTTATCAATCTAGGAATAGATGTAATTACACGGGTACAAAACAAATCAATATAGACTGAGGCGAGCTCGGGTGTGAAGAAACGCTCGACACCATAGAGGGAGAGAAACCCCGCAGTCGGAAAGAGATAGGTTACTAGGTTTGCGCCTTATAACGACACAAGAACTTAGCGGTTCAGGATCTTTTATCTTTAGGAAATTCAGGAGGCGTAATTGCTATCCCTGCTTGGAATACTGATATTAACGAGTACGACTTAAGTCCGAGGCCAGCCAGTCGCACTATTTTAGTTTTGGAAACTACGATTGACAATTCCTCATTAGAAAACGAATTACGTTAACAAGTTTCCAAAGTTTGGGGAATCTTAATGGTTCCCCATTTTTTTATACAAAGGCATTAAATGATTTATAAAATAGGTTCCAGAAAAAGTATATTAGCCAAAAAATATACTCAATTAGCAAAATCCATTCTTCCCTTCCAAACAAAGATAAAATATATTGATTCTGAGGCTGACCTCAAGCCAGAAATGGCAATCGAAGATATGGGTGGGAAAGGTGCATTTAGTAAATCAATAGAAGAAGCTCTTTATTATGGTAATATAGACCTTGCAGTTCATGCCTTTAAAGATTTAACAAGAGACAATGACGAATTTTTACATGTACCTTGCGTGTTAAAACGAAATGATCCACGAGATGTTTTAATAGGTCACAGTAATCCTAAAACAATAGGGACCAGTAGCCCAAGAAGAATTGCACAATTACAAGAGTTATTTCCAAAAGCTGAAATACTACCCATCAGAGGTAACATTGACACCAGAATACAAAAGGTAGAGAATGGTGACTATGACGCAATTGTATTAGCTGCAGCTGGTGTTTACGCACTTGGATACCATGATAAAATAACAAAAGTATTTGGTACGGCAGAAATGCTACCAGCCCCAGGTCAAGGTATTATTGCAGTCCAAAGTCGAATTCCAAACACAAGTGAAGATGAGGACCTAACAGCTTATTGTCGGGCTGTAAATCATATTGAAACTTGGACTATAGCTATGGCAGAAAAATCTATGTTGGAAGCAATAGATGGAGATTGTAATACTCCCATAGGCTGTTTAACTGACATTGATGGGCAGACACTTAGAATGGTAGCAAAGAACTTTGAAACAGACAAAATCAGAATCCTCAGTGGTCCCATTGAAGATTATAGACGAATTGGGCTTGAAATAGGACACCAATTAATATGAATGCTACAGTAAGACAAAGACATAGAGAAGTTATAATGACAGTAGGCACTGGCCTGGTTATTAACTATCCGCTAAATCTGTTCTTCCTATATTTGTTTATAACCATAATGGAAATAACAAACCCCTTCACCTTAAGCGTTCTAATCACCGCTGTAATGACAGTTTTGGCGTATATCCGTGTATACCTAGTCCGCCGACATTACGATAACTCCCAATAAAAAA
>TARA_B110000858_G_scaffold198471_1_pt1 | contig 11151 bp, 11 predicted proteins | sample TARA_B110000858 | Tara Oceans TARA_B110000858 (sample SAMEA4398247) | marine metagenome | biome: Polar Biome; feature: [SRF] surface water layer (ENVO:00010504); material: water (ENVO:00002006), including particulate matter (ENVO:01000060) such as... | depth 5 m | reverse complement strand
TTGACGCTTATAAGAATCCTGAAAGATTTAGTTTTACTCATCTCTATTTTTCAATAGAAAAAGATGCATTAGAAAGATCAAAACTAGCTTTGCGTAAGATAAAAAAAGGAGATAATTATTCTGGAGCTGATCCATTTTTACTAGGTAAAAATTTTTCTAATAGATCTAAAAAGGATATCAAAAAGGACTTTGGAATTAATTTTCTTAAAGCTTTTGACTCGTCAGAATTAAATACTTGGCTCGGTCCAATTACTTCTTCGTATGGGATTCATCTTGTAAAAATTTTAGATAAATCTGAAAGCTACCTTCCTACTTTTGCAGAGATAAGACCGCAAGTAAAAATAGATTATTTGTTAGAGGAAAGAGATTCGCAAATAAAAGGATATCTTGAGGAACTAAAATCAGAATATAAAGTGGTCTTGAATCCCAATTTCAAATAATGAGCTTTAAGCAAAAATTAATCAGCCTTATTTTCTGTCTTCTAGCTTTTAACGTTTCCAGCCATGAATTCAGTCCAGCTCATTTAATAATTACCGAGAAAAGTAACTTTACTTATGATGCTACTTGGATGTATCCAATTAAAACAATTGGAAGTAGAGCCTCCCTCACCTTCCCAGAGAGTTGTGAGTCTCTTAGTGAAAAACCTTTTAAAAGAGGCAAGTACTCAGTAGAAAAAATTAATCTGATCTGTCTTGAAACGCTGAGAGGACAATCAATTGGTGTCATCGGGTTGAGTGTTTTGAACGATGCCTTGGTAACTGTAAATTTTTCTGACGGCAAAAGATTTGAAGGACTAATGAATTTAAAAGTACCTGCCATTAATATTCCCGCTGATGAGCAAACTTTTCCAACTGGTTACTTTTTCTTAGGGATAGATCATTTATTAGGCGGGGCTGATCATTTAATTTTTGTTTTAGGGCTGCTCTTTTTAGTTTTTGGATGGGCTAATCTTTTTAAAACAATAACCGCATTTACCTTGGCGCATAGCATTACTCTTGGTTTGTCAGTTTTAAATGTTATTAAACTTCCTACAGGCAGCATAGAAGCCCTGATTGCTTTGACAATTATTTATTTGGCTTTAGAAATAAATTCAGATTCTAAAAAGAAAAAAGCTCCCTGGATCATGGCCTTTGGATTTGGTTTGCTTCACGGATTTGGATTTGCTGGAGCTTTAACTGAAATAGGAATAGCCAATGAACAGTTATTGCTGTCTTTGTTGTTTTTTAATATTGGTATTGAAGTCGGCCAACTAATAATGATCCCAATTTTCTTATTAGGGATTTGGCTTTTAAACAAACTGAAACTAGAAAAATTTTCTTATACAGGCGCATCTTTCCTTCTAGGCGGAATAGGAAGTTATTGGCTAATAGAAAGGTTTCTTGGAATTATTAGCTAAAAAAAGGCTGCTTAAGCAGCCTCTTTTTTATTAAATCAAAGGAATTTCACCACTCACATAATTTTCAGCAACTTCACAAGTAGAAATTTTATTAAATTCATTTTGAACATCTTGTGCATTGGCTAGATATTGCTCAAGCCCTAAAACCCTTTGCTCGGCAGTTTGATTAAAGTTTCCCCAAAAGAAATCTGGTTGTTCTTGTCCCGCTGGATAATTATCAGGATCTGGAGCTAGAACTACATAACCATATGGACCGTTATTAGCATCTGGTGAATTTAAGTAATCTTCAAATTTTTCAATCGTCGCTCTTAAATCTTTGGCGCCATAACCATCGTTGTAACTACAAGCTTGGTAATCGGAAGAGAAATTAGTCGTATCAAATTCTCCAAAAGAATCTATCGACCTTCTGACATATGCATCAAATGAATAAACACTTTCATTGTTACAGTTTAAAATATTTAAATTTTCTTCTGTCCATTCGTTAGCTTTATCGTATCCCGTCCAAGTTTCCCAGGCACTAGCGGCATCAGCTTTTGAATTCCAAACTAATTGCCAAAATCCATCTTCTGTATCTGACTCTTGAGGGTCTTCATGCACTAGTCCCCATGCGGAAACCAAAGGAGAATTTGTTTCTTCCAAAAGCACTTGCCATGACGGCAACATTTTTGAATTAAAAGCTTCCAAAGAATAATCTGCACCTTGCATGCAAGGAACGTATTCCATGTAAAATTTTTGCGGGTACTTTTCTGATCCTAAAGCAGCATATGGTGAACTTGTATCCTTGCTACAAGCTGCGACAAGACCCAAAACTACAACCAAACTAATAAAATTTATATACTTTTTCATTTTTATATCTCCTTCAAATAATATTTGATATTAATACTAATTTTTGACTTAGCAAACTAAATTATAAAATCTTTCCAATTTCATCAAATTCATACCTAGACGCTCTAGGTCTTGTCTGCTCCTCATCGCCATAACCCAGATTACATAAGAAATTACTTTTCCAGTTTTTTTCTGCAAAAAACTCTTCATCCAGCCCATTATTATCAAATCCGCTCATTGGGCCGGTACCTATATCAAGAGCATGGGCAGCTTTTATAAAATAGCCGCCTTGCATTGAAGAATTTCTAAATGCTGTTTGATAAGTGAAGTCGGCATTATCTTTAAATAAAAAACTGATATCCATAGCAGGAAAATTTCTTGGCAAGTCTTCGTAGAAAGACAAATCCATAGCTAAAATTGCCGTGACTGGCGCATTCATAGTTTTTTCCAGATTCGTTTCTAGAATGAAAGGCTTGAGTCTTTCTTTTGCCTCTTTAGATTTAATAAAGATTATTCTTAAAGGCTGGCAATTAAAGGAAGTTGCATTATTTTTAACCAAATCGTATAACTCTATTAAAGTCTCATCCGAAACTTCTTTGTCTTGAAACCCATAAAAGGTTTTACTTTCCGTGAATATTTTTTTCATGCTTTTTCCTTTATTTTGCTTTTTAAAATTTCTAAATGAGGGTTGAAGTTATCTGGAAAGGCTTTTTTAAGACTCTCTTCATGATCATTGAAATCTAAAATGCCTTTTTTAAAACTTGGTCTATTTTTTAATCGTTCCCAGTAACTATTGATTTTAGGAAGCTCGGACATCTCTAAAATCGAGTCGAGCCTGAGATCAACCATTCTATAAAAACAACACATAAGATTGATATCAGCATGGTTAAAATCGCCAAAAAGATAGCCCTCGTCATCTAGATTATTTTCTAATTCAACCAAAGAATCTACTAAAGCCTTGTAGCCCATTGGGCCAACCTTATTTTTTATAGAAAAAAAGTACGTTGAAATGAAGACCATTTTTCTCTCTCGTCTTGGGTGTCTTCGAATGATTTTCCAAATTGCTTTTAAGCTCAACTCTTTTACCAATATCTCTACTAAACCAAGTGAAAAAATAGCAATGGCAGTGCCTAAGGTCTTTCCTAAGGGAACTCCTTCAGTGATAGTAGTATCATAAACCCATCGTCTTAATTCCTCTTTTGCTTGCGCTTCCTTCGGCCAGAGATTAATTTGATTTTTGCCTTCAATATCATCCAACCTTTCTATTATGTATGCGCTATCCCGAACTATTTCATCATTTATTTTTAGAACCGGAACCACGCCAGTTGGATTTATATTTTTTAAATAATCTTTATCTAAGTTTTCAGCCTCTTCATATTGGTCGCATAATTTCATTGGTATATGATCAAATTCTAAACCTTTCTCGTACAAAGCAACTCTTACCATCTGGCTGCAAAGCGACCAATTTGCATGATATAAAACTAATTTGGGTTGAGTCATCATTTCCGTATTTATTACTTATTTCGATATTATGTCATTTTTTAAAATTTACCGCATCGCAGGTTTGCGGAGTTAATTTTTTTACTATTTTGATTTAATTTATCTTAATATAAAGAAATGTTAGATAAAATTTTTCTATTTCTATTCGGTGTTGAGTGGCTTGGTTTTGGCATTTTAGGCCTATTCTTTCCTGAGATAATTGCCAATTTATTTGGTATTCAGGAACCCTCTCAAACTCTTCTCTATCTGAACGAAACAAGAGCCTTGTATTGTTTCTTCACAATCTTAGGAACCATGTCTCTTATATCGATGTACAAGCCTAGATTACGTAAAAAAGTCTATCTAACTTTTACTATTTTATTAGGAAGTTTCTTGATTGGAAGGATTTTTAGCTTTGCCCTAGATGGCAGCTTTAACAACACTACTGCCTATGTATTTATAAATGAGTTTATAGTGTTTGCTATTGCTTATTGGAGATATTCCAAAAGGGATTTTATTTTTTAAAGAAGATTTTCCATTAGGAATTCCATTGCGTCTTTTTTACAAGCGCGTCTGAGATCCCAAGTTCCTCCAGTCCAAGCTCCAAAACCTGCAAATTCTTCGAATAATTTCATTCTATCTTCAGGACTATTCCCAGAGAGAATTTCTCCTCCTTTAGTTTCATAGGTAATGTTTCCACTTTTATCTATACGTCCAAACTCTTCAGTTTTAGGCACTAACGAATCTGGCCAAAATGTTTTTGGATACATTGAGTCAAAACCATGAAGAGCGTCAGGATACAAAATATCTTTTGAATTTGACCCTGAATCGTTTATTCCTTTCGAAAGTCTTTGTACAAGAGAAAATGGAGCATAATCGTCTTTATCACCAATTAAATTTAACATTGGTGCTTGGGTCCAACGCATTTCTTCAGGCCAGTGCAAGGCGATTGGATAATAACTCAGATGAAGTGCAAAGCGCTCCCCATCTGGAGCTAATTTTTCAGCTAATGGCAACCAGCCAGAATATAAGGAAGCTCCTCCTCCTAAACTCCATCCACAAATACCTATTTTTGCATCATTAATATCTGGATGCTTCGACAGAAATTTTAAGGGCTCAAATGCATCTGCCATTAACATAGCGGTAGTTACTGCCATTTGATCTTCAACTGTTGAGATTACTCCTCTCGCTTCAAAACTATCAACTTGAAAAATAGCTATTCCGCTTTCAAGAAATGTTTGAATCATTTCATACTGAGCAGCCCCCCAGCCACCACTATGATGAACACAGACCATGCAAGAATAAGGTTTTTTTGCTTTTTCAGGAAAAAGTAACCAGCCTTGCAGATCTTGCTCCTCGACTTTTTCTAATTCATTTAAAATATGATAAAACTCAAAAGGATTGGTTGATTTGTAATCAACATACCCAAATTCTCCAGATTTAAAAGTGATCTTTTTATTCATAATAAGTAAATATCGTTTATTGGAATTAATATTATTTACGATATGATATATGTTTAAAGTTTGGCATAATAGCTTTCCCTTCAAGTTGGATATAATTTTTCATTTTAAGGATAAAAACTCAGGAGAAAAAAATTTTGAATCACAATTTACCAATTAATTCCCTTCTAGATATTGCCATAAAGAATGGTGAAGGAATTCAGGTTAAAAATGGTGCTTTTGTGGTTACGACTGGTGAAAGAACAGGAAGAAGTCCAGCTGATAAGTTTTTAGTAGATGATGCCCTAACCCATGATGTAGTTGATTGGGGTGAGCACAACAGGCCAATAGATTCTTCTGTATTTTTAAATCTTTGGGATGAATCTGAACAATATTTAAAACCTAAAGAAAAGTATACAGCTGACCTCCATGTTGGAGCTAGCGCAGAACACTACCAACCGGTAACGATTGAGAATGAATATGCTTGGCATAATATGTTTTGTCAGAGTCTTTTTATTCAGCCTGAGAATTTCAATCCAAAGGGTAAAGGAGTTTGGCAATTAAGATCAGTGCCAAGTTTTAAGTGTGACCCTGCTCGTCATGGTACTAACTCTGATGGGACTGTAATGGTAAACTTTTCAACCAAACAGATATTGGTTTTAGGTATAGCTTACGCAGGAGAAATGAAAAAATCCATGTTTGGTATTATGAATTTTATTCTTCCTGAAGATGATGTGCTCTCTATGCATTGTGCTGCAAATGCTGGGGATTCAGGAGATGTTTCCTTATTTTTTGGCTTATCTGGAACCGGCAAAACAACTTTATCAGCCGATCCTGATCGATGGCTTATTGGTGACGATGAACATGGCTGGGGAGATGGGATAGTTTTTAATATCGAAGGAGGTTGCTACGCGAAAACAGTAGATTTATCTCAAAAAAATGAACCAGTAATCTGGAATGCTATTAAAAATGGAACTATTTTAGAAAATGTAATATTTGATCCTAAAACTTTAGAGGTAGATTATACAAATCAATCTTTAACCGAAAATACGAGAGCCTGCTACCCGCTTAGTCATGTTGAGCAACACTTACAAAAAAATTATGGCGGGGAACCAAAAAATATAATATTTCTAACCTGTGATTTATCAGGTGTTATGCCTCCCGTATCAATCTTAACTAAAGAGCAAGCTGCGTATCATTTTTTGAGTGGCTATACTGCGAAAGTTGGTTCGACGGAACTAGGTTCGACTGCTGAAATATCATCAACATTTTCTAATTGTTTTGGGGCTCCATTCTTCCCTAGAAAGGCTCAGGTGTATGCAGACCTTTTGATGAAGAGAATAGACGGATTCAATAGCAAGGTTTTCATAGTGAATTCTGGTTGGACCGGTGGAGCTTATGGTGTTGGTGAAAGATTCAATATTCCAACAACAAGAAATATTATTAAGGCTATTCAGTCTGGTGCTATTAATGATTCACCTAAAGCAAATCTAGATATTATGAATGTAGAAATTCCTACGGAGCTAGAAGGAGTAGATACCAAGCTTCTAAATCCTTCTGATACTTGGACCGATAAAGGTGAATATAAAAAAGCAGCAGAAGAGCTAGCTCAAAAATTTAGCGATAATATTTCTAAATTTGATGTCACTGATGAAATATTGGCTTCAGGACCATCGAGATAAAATTCTTTAAGAAACTTAAAATTTTCTTTATTTAAGCACCAATTTGTTTTATAAAAACTCATGTCTGAAAGCTTCAAAGATACGTTAAATTATTTTAGCGATTTAAATTTATTGAATTATACGAAGTATTCTGAAAGAGGAATAGAAAAGGAATCTTTGAGAGTTTTAGACTCCACAATTTCTTCATCTGATCATCCAGAAGAGTTAGGCGCTGCTTTAACTAACCCTTTTATAACTACTGATTTTTCAGAATCTTTACTGGAAGTAATAACTCATAAAAAATCTAAAGTTGAAGAGTCATTAAAAGACCTCGAAGAAGTCTTGGCTTTTTCCCATCGTAATATTGCTGATGTCATTTGGCCTGGTAGCATTCCTTGTTCAATAGAGAACGAAAATCAAATAAGAATAGCTGAATATGGAATTTCTAATTCAGCAAAGCTTAAAGAACTATATAGAAAAGGATTGAGCTTAAGGTATGGAAGCATGATGCAGTGTGTATCCGGTATTCATTATAATTTCTCACTCACCCATGAGTTTTTCACAACCTGGGAAAATAAAGGCGTTCACTCTAAAACATTCCAAGATGAAAAATACTTAAGCCTGGTAAGGAATTTCAGAAGAAATGCTTGGCTATTGCTTTATCTTTTTGGCGCCAGTCCTGTAGTTCCTAATACCTTTATCGGTAATCGTAAAAACTTCTTAAAACCTCTTAATAAAAATGATTCTTACCTAAAGTATTCAACTTCTCTAAGAATGAGTGAATTAGGCTATATGTCAGAAGCACAAGATGATCTTCATATAACTTATAACAGTCTAGGTGAATATATTGATAATCTAAAACTAGCTCTTACCAAGAAGTTTTTGCCTTATGAAAAGATTGGAATAAGAACTGGAGAAGAATACTTACAAATAAATGACTGCATCATTCAAATAGAAAATGAATATTACAGCTCTATAAGACCCAAAAGAGTTGTTAACAGTGGTGAAAGGCCTATTAATGTTCTGCGAGATAAAGGCATAGAGTATGTTGAAGTTAGGTGTATGGATAATAATCCCTTCCTTAACAATAGCATTGATCTAGATACAGCTTATTTCTTGGAAACGTTTTTAATGGTTTCCTTGATCGACGAAGATAAACCTTGTGACAAAGACGAAATAATTGAAATGCTTCGTAACTGGCAATTAGTTGTCAAAGAAGGCAGAGATCCAAACCTGCAGTTAAAAATTAATAATAAAAGCATTTCATTAGCGAAAGCAGCAGAAAATATAATTCATAAGATGAAATCTTATGTGGGTGCTCTTCCATCTGAAGCTAATGATTTGAAAGAAAAAATCTTAAAATCTATTGAGACTCAAGAATCTAAATTAAAAGATTCTGATAAAACTCCATCTGGGAGAATTATTAAAGAAATGTCGGAAAATAACTGGAATTGGGAAGAGTTTAATAATAATTATTATCAAGAAAATAAGAAATTCTTTAATAAATCTAATTTTGACTTAAGTAAATATGAAGATGCTGCAAAAAAATCTTTATTAGATTTAAGTAGTTTAGAAGCAAAAGAAGAAATTTCATTTGATATCTTTTTAGATGATTATTTAAAATCTATTTAATTAGTTAAATTAAAGTTCTCTAGAGAGCATGTCTAAACATGATAAAATTTATACAATTGACAAAGGAGACTTATGAAAGCATACGTATGTAGAGAGTTTGGTCCAGTAGATTCTCATAAAGTAGAAGAAATAGAAGATCCTCGCGCGGAAGCGGGACAAGTTATTGTAGACGTAAAAGCAGCTGGAGTAAGCTTTCCAGATGTCCTTATTGTTCAGGGGAAATATCAGTTTCAACCTCCTTTTCCTTTTTCACCAGGCGGTGAAATTGCTGGGATTATTAGTGAAGTTGGCGAAGGCGTTGTCGATTGGAAAATAGGAGACAGAGTCATCGCTATGACAGGAAATGGAGGGATAGCTGAGAAAGTATTAGCCTTTGAAATGACGTTGATGCCTCTTCCAGATTCAATGGATTTTAAGGATGGTGCTGCGTTTCCTTTAAATTATGGAACTACCTATTACGCACTTAAACAACGCGGACAGTTACAAGCAGGTGAAACTTTATTGGTTACTGGTGCAGGTGGTGGTGTTGGCACAACTGCTATTGAAATTGGTAAAGCAATGGGTGCCAGGGTCATAGCGGCAGCCAGTAGTGACGAAAAATTAGAAATTGCTAAAAACTTAGGTGCCGATGAGATTATTAATTACAGTGACGGCGAGCTTAAGGAAAAAGTTAAGGCTTTAACGGGTGGATTGGGTGCAGATGTAATTTATGATCCAATTGGTGGTGACATATTTATGCAGTGCATGAGATGTATTAATTGGAAAGGAAGAGTCTTAGTGATTGGTTTTGCTAGTGGGCCTATTCCCGAAGTCCCAACTAACTTAGCCCTTCTAAAAGGGTGTTCAATAGTAGGGGTATTTTGGGGCAGATTTACCGGCGCCGAGCCTGAAGAAAACTCTCAAAACTTTGACGAGTTATTTGCTCTTCATGCTGAAGGAAAATTAAAACCACAAATTACTAAGAGCTATTCCTTAGATGATGCAGCTGAAGCAATAGCTTCTTTAGAAAATAGAAAAGCTACAGGTAAGGTTGTTATAGAAATGTAACAACTTGGAATAAAAAAAAGGGAGCGTATGCTCCCTTTTTTATTTTACAAAACGCTTAAGCTTCGCTTTATAACTTATTTACCTCTTGGTCCCCAAATCAGTCCCAAAATCATTACTGTAATAACTGCTAACCAAATCATACCTGTAATAGAAGGTAATCCAGACCATTCAGTAGTGCCAACAAAGTCTATAAACCTCTGCGCTCCTTCTGGATCAGCAGGATTTTCTAAATTACTAATATTTCTTGCCGTAATTACCCAAGTCGCAGTTGCATTAGCGAAAGCTATAAATGAACCCCAAACCACAGAAAGTCCAAAAACCGTTCCTAATATCTTATTTAGTAAGTTGGTCTCTTCGTTCTCTCTTGTCATGTTGGCTATTCTTAATGATAACCAGACTGCAATGATGATACCTATAAAAGCTAGTGCATCTACCATTCTTCCTTGTTGGAAATTATTCCAAATATCAAGTTCTGTCATTTTTTCTCCCTTTTAGTTAATAAGATTAATTCTCAAGTAGAAAATTTATTATATTTAAATAAAAAAGTAAAGCGACAATCTGTCACATATACAGATGCTTGGTTTTTAGTTAGAAAATTTTACAACACTCTCTAGAACCTCTGCCATGTCTTCGGGCTTGTGAGGTGTTTTAAAGAACCCAAAGTATTTTCCATCAGGGCCTATCAAAGCAAGGTTCATGCTGTGGTCCATATCATAATTTTTTTCATCCGAATCAATTATAGGAGTGAATGGAAGAGTTAAATTTAATGAAAGTTGGTAAATATCTTTTATACCGCCTGAAAGACCTATAAAACTTGGGTTAAAAGCTTCAGCATATTCACTCATTGTTTTTGAGCTATCTCTATCAGGATCTATTGAAAGAATAATAAAATTTATTTTTTTCAAAACTTCAGGGTCTTTTTTTAAAATATCTGCTGTCATAGCCAATTTCCTCATAGTCATCGGGCACATATCTGGACACGATGCAAAACCCAGAAAGACCAAATCCCATTTACCCGTTAAGTTATCTTGCGTAAATGGTTTGTCATTATTAAGAAGGCTAAAAGGAGTAAGCTCCCTTTTTGTATTGAGTTGGTAGAATTTTAAAAGTTTATACTGATCCTTAGTCAGTTCCTTTTCAGCTACAGTACTGTACACAAAAAGACCTATCACCATTGAGATGATTGCCAGGCATGAAATTACTGTATAGGTTATTCCTTTGTTATTAGTCATAGTGGGTAAATTATCCTATCCATTATCATGGATACAAAAAGTAAAGTTAAGTAAATTATAGAGTAAAAGAAAAAAGGGATTGCTCCTTTATTGTCTTCATCTGACATTAATTTTGCTGCTAAAAAAATAAATACCAAACCAAGCCCACTTGCTGAAATAAAGTAAAGCAAACCAAGACTGCCGATAGCGAATGGTAAAAGCGAGCAGGCTAAAAGCAAAAAGGCATAAAGAAGGATTTGAATTTTGGTGTATTCAATACCCATAACTACTGGCATCATCGGGACTCCTGCCTGTTTGTAATCTTCAACTCGATCTATTGCAAGTGCCCAAAAATGTGGAGGCGTCCAAACAAAGATTATTAAGACCAGTAAAAGCGGTAATGGAGCAAGTGACCCTGTTAAAGCAACCCATCCTAATATTGGCGGCATTGCACCAGATAA
>TARA_B110000858_G_scaffold143001_1_pt1 | contig 11179 bp, 11 predicted proteins | sample TARA_B110000858 | Tara Oceans TARA_B110000858 (sample SAMEA4398247) | marine metagenome | biome: Polar Biome; feature: [SRF] surface water layer (ENVO:00010504); material: water (ENVO:00002006), including particulate matter (ENVO:01000060) such as... | depth 5 m | reverse complement strand
ACTGCTGACAATCTACTCTCAAACTCGAACCGTAAAGATAATTGGCAGCGACATTGCGCATGCGGTCCCGCTTACTTTTATCGCCGGTTTCGGCTACCTGCTTGCAGGCTATGTAGATCTAATGCTGCTACTGAGCTTACTTATTGGCTCGCTACCCGCTATAGCACTGGGCTCGCGACTCAGTAATCGAGTGCCGGAAAAAGCATTGCAGGGCCTGCTGACGGCAATCTTGCTGGGCTTGGGACTGTATTACACTATTCTAATATAATACATTAAAATATTTATATATCTATTTGATATTAAAAGTTATTTATTTGATATTCCATGGGGAACATGGCCTGTCGCCACGTGATTTCGCGCTGATTCACAGTGCCCTTCCTGATCATCGAAGAACACATCTGCATCGAAGGCGCGCAGAAACTCTCCTTTATCGAGCCCACCAAGGAACAGGGACTCGTCGATGCGTATATCCCAGTCACGAAGCGTGCGCACTACCCGCTCATGGGCCGGAGCGGCACGCGCCGTTACTAGGCAGGTTCTCAGGGGTGATTCGCCTGGGGGAAATGCCATCTGGATCTGCTGCAATGCGGCTAATACCGGTTTAAACGGGCCACCGCTCAGCGGCTCGTTTGCAGATTCTTTTTCATTCTTAGTAAAGGCTTCCAAGCCTTTGTTTTTATATATTTTCTCAGAATCATCCGAGAACAAGACGGCGTCTCCATCGAAGGCAATCTTGAGCTTCTTGTTAGCTGTCGTGCTCTTCTCTGAGGGCAGAATCGTTGCGGCAGCTACGCCAGACTCCAAGGCCTGCCGAACATCTGATCCGTCCGTGGAAAGGAAAAGATGGCTATTAAAGGCTGAGATATAACGATAGGGGCTGTCCCCACCACTAAACGCCGCGCGACTTATGTCCAAGCCATAATGCTGAATCGAATTAAAGACACGCAGACCGGTATCTGCGCTATTACGAGAGAGCAGAATGACTTGCACCGGAGACTCATCCAGCAGCTTATTGAGCCCCAAGAGTTTCTGTACAAGCAGAAACGCATCACCCTGCTCGAGCGGCTGATCTTCTTTGGAGATTTGATATTGTTGATACGCATCTAGGCCTTCTTCCTCGAAGACGCGATGGCTGTCTTCCAAGTTGAACAAGGCGCGAGAAGATATCGCAATAACAAGAGGGTCTATCCTTGCTTGGGTTAGCATTACAGTCTCGTGTTGTCAGTTGTTACTATGTTAATTGCTGGCATGTTAATTACTACTATGTCGGTTGCTACTATGTCGATTGCCACTATGATAGATCGGTACCGCCCAGTTCGCCATTAGGCAATCAGAATAAAATGGGGCAGCAACTGAACTAACAAACGAAGTAAGTTACATAAGCGATTGTTAGTAATCGTTTTAGTAAAAAAACAAAAAATAGCCAAACAAAATGCTTAGGCCGCAAGAGCCAGGGAGAAGCAAGATCAGGATGCTAGAAACAAAGAACGCAGACCGAATCGGTTTGCTGCTCTCCGGAGGAGGCGCACGTGCGGCCTATCAGGTAGGCGTACTTCGCGCCATTGCCGAGTTACTAGCGACGGATGCTAGCAACCCCTTTCACATTATTTCCGGCACCTCGGCGGGGGCGCTAAACGCCGCCGCTCTTGCCTGCCATGCGCATCGATTCCGAACAGCTGTAAAACTACTCGATCATCTGTGGAGAAATATTAGCAGCGATCAGATCTATACGTCGCAGTCTGGCAGACTACTGGGAAGCGCCTCGATCCTGCTACTCTCTTCCTTCCGCAAAAAAAGTGCCGATGTACCACGCTCGCTCTTAGACAATTCTCCTCTCTCTGAATTGCTACAGCGCGTACTAAAACTTAATAGGATTCAGAAGAATATAGACAGGGGCTTACTCGATGCATTAAGTATTACAACATCAGCCTATAGCACCGGAGAATCAGTTTCCTTCTACCAAGGAATAAAGGGACTCAATGACTGGGAGGGCCCACATCGCATCGGCAAACGCAGCCAACTCAGGCACTCGCACCTAATGGCCTCTGCGGCATTGCCGGTATTATTCCTCGCTGTAAAAATAGGCAAGCAATTCTATGGAGATGGTTCGGTACGACAACTAGCACCAACATCAACACCGATTCATCTAGGTGCCAAACGCCTGTTAGTCATAGGCGTGAGCAGCAACCGCCACAAAACCCCGCTTGAAGACAAGATGATCACTCCTCCATCAATCTCACAGATCATAGGACATATGCTGAATAGCGCCTTCGTCGACACTCTGGATAATGATTTGGAATCCCTTCGCTCCATGAACGAAGTGCTGGATCACCTACCGAAAAGAATAAGAAATAACAGAAAGATTAGAACTCAACAGATTGAACTTCTTGAGATTTCACCTAGCAAGGAAATCAATACCCTAGCCACGGAATTCTACGATGAACTACCAAAGCAGATGGCCAAACACATAAAAGCTGACACCTCCAGCACGCTGCTAAGCCTTATACTATTCGAGAAAGGGTTTTGCAGCGCCCTATTAGAAATGGGATATGAGGACGCCCTAGCCAAGGAGAGCGAGATCAGGAAATTCTTTCGAAGGCAGGTTTAGAAACTAGCTAGTCGCTGGCTCAGGCTTCTCAGGTCTGTAGCAGGCGCCGGTACCAGCCAATCCACAATAACCTGAAGGATTCTTCGCTAGGTATTGCTGATGATAATCTTCAGCATAATAAAAATCAGCCAAGAGACTGATTTCAGTAGTTATCTTTGAATAAGCCTTCTCGCTGAGAGCTTGCTGAAATTTTACGGCACTCGCTCTCGCTTGCGTGAATTGCTCAGCATTACTCGTATAAATTGCCGAGCGGTACTGCGTACCAAGATCGTTACCCTGCTGCATTCCCTGAGTAGGGTCATGAGAATCCCAAAAGGAGGCAAGTAACTCCTGAAACGAAATTTGCTCTGGATCAAAAAACACTAACACGACTTCGGTGTGCCCGCTGCCTCCAGAGCAAACATCTTCGTAAGAAGGATTTTGCGTGATGCCACCGGCATAACCCGCGGCAGTACTGAAGACCCCATCAAGCTCCCAAAACAAACGCTCGGCACCCCAAAAACAACCGAGACCGAACACCGCCTTCTGTAAGTTCGCGGGAACCGGCTCAACAATTCGATTGCCCGAGACAAAATGCTCGGGCGTAGGCTTAATAACTTCTGTCCGATGGGGCAGCGCCGAATCGACATTAGGAAGCTCGAGTGATTTCTTTCTAGCCTGGAACAAAGTCTGTTTCCCATCTGCAATCTTTGCATTGAATGATACACTCTAATCCGGCAAACTGCCGCGGCTTTTTAGCAGCCAAAGCAAGCTGCAAAGCAATCAATTGAATGACTTAGGATAAAGATATGAGCTCTGCCCTCATGCAGAATTATGGAACTCGGGAACTGACGTTTGATCGCGGAGAGGGCTCCTATTTGTTTACTAAAGATGGCGAGCGCTATCTCGATTTCGGAATGGGAATAGCAGTTAACAGCCTTGGCCACTGTAATCCTAAATTGATCGACGCACTAAGCCATCAGTCCAAGCGCCTGTGGCATACCTCCAATCTCTACAACATCGAGCCTGGCGAACAGCTGGCCAGTAAATTGGTCGCGAGCACATTCGCGGATCGCGTCTTCTTTTGCAACTCCGGTACCGAGGCGATTGAGTGCGGTTTCAAAGCTATCCGCCGCTACTTCCATTCTAAGGGCCAGGGTCAGAAGAATCGCATTGTGTCGATGAGCGGCTCATTTCATGGGCGCAGCCTCGCCACAATCGCATCGGCGGCTAATCCTGCTCACTGTGAAGGCTTTCTAGTCGGTGACATGGGCTTCGATCAGGCCGAGTTCGGTAACTTCGAATCTCTGCTCAGCGTGGTCAGCGAAAACACGGCGGGCATCATCATCGAACCGATTCAGGGTGAAGGTGGGATTAAGCCAGCAGAGACGGAATATCTTAAGGCTGTCAGAGAGTTATGTGACTCGCACGACATACTACTTATGTTTGATGAGGTGCAGTGCGGCGTCGCGCGAACAGGCAGTCTCTACGCTTATCAACAACTGGGCGTTAGCCCCGATTTACTTGCCACAGCGAAAGGGCTTGGCGGCGGATTTCCAATTGGCGCATGTCTCGCTACTGAAGAAGTCGCGGCAGCACTGGTGGCTGGAACTCACGGCAGTACTTTCGGAGGTAATCCACTCGCGACTGCCGTTAGCAACGTGGTTATTGATACACTTAATGATGCCGGCTTTCTTAAAAATGTCAGTGATTTAGGAATCTATTTGAAGGCTGAGCTACAAAAACTCGTCGAGCGCTATCCGCTGTTACTTAGCGAAGTAAAGGGCCTGGGGCTTATGCTGGGCCTCTACTGCCTGACCGATGCAGGACAATTAATTACGCGCCTACAGGAGCAGAAGCTACTACTTGTTAAAGCGGGAGGGAATAGCGTACGCCTGTTGCCCGCCCTCAATATCAGCAAAAATGAAATAGATTCTGCTGTAAAAATTATCAATAAGACTTTGTCAGATATAGAAAATAATTGAGTATAAATCAAGAGTCGACTAGATATCGGCTGCAAACATCGGCCCTGGATTAGTCACCATTGCCAAAACAGCTTTACTTACATCGCGGCACTGGAACAAATCTAGGGCTATGCAAACAGCGGAACGCATTTTTGCGGTTACTTCCTTAAGACCCGTAAATACATAAAAGTAGCAGAGGCCGATCGTCGCCTGAGCCGCCTAGGACAATAATAATGACTGAGAACACCCAAACACGAGTCACTGAAATGAATGGAATTCTTGCCTGGATCGAGAAGTCGGGAAACAAGCTACCTGATCCAGTTTTCATCTTTCTCTATTGTATTGCCGCTGTCATCGCCATTAGTGTCGTTGCAGCCTTATTTGGCGTATCCGCTGCCCACCCTACGCAGGTCGATGCAGCAGGTAATGCCATTATGGTCAGCGCAGAGAGCCTGCTCTCTGCAGGAAATATCCAACGTTTACTAGTAGATATGCCGAAAACCTTTACCAGTTTCCATCCGCTCGGTTATGTCCTAGTGGTAATGCTAGGCGCGGGCGTTGCGGAACGCTCCGGCCTTTTCGCCTCAGCGATGAGCGGCGCCGTATCCAAAGCCCCCTTATTCCTACTAACTCCAGCCGTGGCCCTTATCGGCATGCTCGGTAACCTAGCGGCCGATGCCGCCTATGTTGTTCTAATCCCTCTGGCTGGCGTCATCTTCGCCGCCGCCGGTCGTCACCCAATTGCCGGTATCGCCACGGCCTTTGCCGGCGTGTCCGGTGGATTCTCAGCGAACCTACTACCAGGACAGCTCGATGCGCTGCTATTCGGTATCACCGAGGCAGCAGCCGAAACTATCCAACCTTCCTGGGATGCGAACATCGCTGGCAACGCCTACTTCATTATCGCCATGACCTTCGTGTTTCTTCCATCGATCTGGTATGTCACCGACAAGATCATCGAGCCTCGATTGACAGCTATCGAACCGGGTGATGCCGAGAGCACTACCGCCGGTGTCATTAAAGACCCGAGCACCACGTTGAACGATAGCGAACGGAAAGGCTTGGCTCGCGCAGGCTATGCTTGCCTAGGAATCATCGCGCTGTGGATATTCCTAACAATTGGTCCGGGTACACCGCTTATAAATGAAGCCGCTAATCCTGAGGCCAGACTCACGCCGATGTTTCAATCTTTGGTTGCAGGTTTCTTCTTCCTATTCTTAGCAGCTGGCTGGGCTTATGGTTCCGCTGCCGGAACAGTCTCGAATCACCGCGATATCGTAAAGATGATGAGTGATGCTATGGCAGACCTCTCCTACTATCTAGTGCTCGCATTCACCGCCGCTCACTTCGTGGCGATGTTCAACTGGTCGAACCTCGGTCTTATTTTTGCGATCAAAGGAGCGGCAGTGCTAGAAGGATCTAACCTTCCCGACTCCCTCCTGATGGCCTTGATTATTTTGTTCGGTGCGACGATCAATCTGTTTATAGGTTCTGCTAGCGCGAAATGGGCACTGCTCGCACCCGTGCTCGTGCCGATGCTAATGCTGATTGGCATCAGCCCAGAGATGAGCACTGCCGCCTACCGTGTAGGTGATGGCGCAACAAATATAATCACGCCTTTGATGCCCTACTTCCCTCTTATACTCGTGTTCTGCCAACGCTGGCAAAAAGAGTTTGGACTTGGCTCTCTGGCCGCAACAATGTTGCCATATTCGGCTGTGCTGCTAATTTCCGGTCTAGCACTTGCAATCATCTGGGTAATCTTAGGCTTGCCGCTAGGACCGAATGCGCCCGTTGAATTCATCTTGCAATAGATTAACTTAAACGGCTATGCCGGCATCTGGATGCTTAGTACGAGATACTAAGCATCCACTTCTTAATCCATAAACACTTATCCAAATTGTCATAAACCCATCCTAGAGTTTCGAGAAATAAAAGAGTGCTTCCCCAATTCGAATTGCTTTGCTCTAATTCGATATCCGCTGCAATAGCAAATACTCAAACATAAAGAGATACATCTGTGATTACTCAGCAAGACCGAAAATTGAATACTCGCCTAATTCTCACGCCAGTCACCTTCGGCCTACTCACATTGGCTAGCAGCCCAGCAATAGCCGCTAGCGCGAATAGTGTCAGCTCTGCTAATAACTGGAGCCTGATTATCGCGCTTCTGGTATTCGCCGCCACCGCAGGCAGTGCCGTGCTGAATGTCGCCGCTATTCGGCACTGGGATAGGAATTGGGGTCTGGTCTCAGCATTGCCACTATTAGGCTTATTACTTTGGGGCGTGCTTATCGTAGTTGCCAAACAATTGAATGAGAGTGCTCACGAGCTTTGGGCGCTGGAAATTTTCGCTTGGGCGATGATCAACATGATTTATATGGTAACGGCGATGACGGCAAAACGTATGTTTGCCAAACGCGACGATGCGGCATCTAACTAACAAAAGCGCCTAACTAATAGAAGTGTCTCGCGATCCGTTTATCCGACAATTCTAGCCAGCTTCAATCTTATCAGCGAAATTGACCTCCCAGTCACTGTAACCACCATCCATGCTATAGGCCTCTTCGAAGCCCTGCTCACCAAAATAGGCAGCTGCCGACTGACTCATATTGCCGTGATAGCAATACACGAGTAGTGGCTTGCTGGTGTCGGCGCTCTCAATGAAGGGCTGCACGCTGCTATTATCGAGATGCAACGCGCTGCTAATGCGGCCATTCGTAAAGGATTGCTCGTCCCGAATATCAACAATCTGCAAGCCATTCTCTGGCGCGGCATCGAGCAGTGTCCGAGCCTCGTGTACATCAATTCGCTTAAAATCCATTTCTAGCGCCCCTCATGGCTACTGCTGAAAAGGCAATAATAGTAGCCCCTATAGCGCACGCCGCCTACCCCCGTAATGCGCAGAACGACCGGCTATCTCGAGCATCCAATTAGATTGGATAATTAGACAGCATATTTATACTGATTAAATAGATGCTTGACACTCCTATACTGTCTATTTATACTGATTAAACCGTAAATTAAGTGAGCGTACCATGCTGAGCAGCAAGCAACTTATTGAAATTACTAGCATTTCAAGGGCAACCCTGAATAACTACGTCGCCCTAGGAATCCTCCCCCATCCTGTAATCAGGGCGCCCGGAGAGAATGAAGGCAGGGCTACCCGCCTTGGCTACTTCGACGATGCAGCCGTACAGCGCATACAGCAAGTACAGAAACTCAAGAAACAAGGGATGAGCATAGCCCAAATAACGGAAGAACTTAGCCCCTCCTTAGCCCAGGATATGCAGAGCGCGTCAATTGCCACACAAGGCTCAAGCACTAGTAATACATCGGCTTTTTCCGCAGATACAGGGCAAAGATCGCCTAGCAAACCACCCCTCCCTACTCTGAGCGAGAAGCCGTCCTTCGATGGCTGCATTGAGGATCTGCCGGGGCCTGCCTATATGGTCAACAACAACTTCGAACTGGTCTGGTGGAACAATAAAGCCCAGCACTCTTTCTTCAATCACAATGATGAGCTGCCCGGCGATCTCGAATCTCGCAACCTGCTACAGCTACTATTCGGGACGGAATCAGCAGGCGATGCTGACAGAATGCGCGAACTACTCATTCCTCATCTTGCAGCGGGAAAGAAACGGCTGAGCCAACAGGCCCTCATGAAGACCTACTCAGCCCTAAACGGTAATCAGCTTGGCATCCTGAAAGAGGTGTACGAGACAACTGAGTCAGTGGGAAAGGAACCTTTGATCCACTTCCCCACTATGCTGCTAGAGGGCGAAGGCACGCTCACACCTTATGATTTGTATATATGCTTCTATCGCGAGGGGATATTCTTCACCTACAGCCCCGTTGTCTTGGACGACAACTATCTTCTAGAATTCCTAAGCAAGCGCAATCAAGTTATCAACGAATTACTGAAACAGCGTAAGCCCTACCTCACCGATGTCACAGTGATGGTCGTAGACGTGCAAAATTCGATAAAGATTTGCTCGGAGCTACCCGCCGAGGAATATTTCGAGCTGATCAATGACATTTGGCAGGAAAGCGCACCCATCTTTCGAAAATACTACGGCACCTACGGTAAGCACGCAGGCGATGGCATGGTGTATTACTTCTTCCCACAGCCTGACTGTGACTACAAGCTTAACGCAATACAATGCTCTCTCGAACTACAGGAGATGATGAAGGGAATCACTCAAAAATGGCAGGCACGCAAGGGCTGGTTCAGCGACATATTCCTAAATATCGGTTTAAACGAAGGGCAGGAATGGTTCGGCAGTTATCATGCGGGCGGTCATGTTGAGTTCACCGTTTTAGGTGAGACAATAAACTATGCCTCACGTATTAGTGATTTCGCCAGAGATGGATCAGTCTGGGCTACGAAGAATATGCTAAATCAGCTGCCACAACAGTACAGGGAGAAGATCAATTTCGGAATCACCCGCAAGACTCAGAACGATGAGTCGGTTTTCGTCATCGACACTTACTCCAGTGTAGGAAACTTAATTGACGCCAGCAGCCAGACAAGCGATAAATTTAAAGACATCGAAATGATTCCAATAACTGAAATCAGAGCGATAAGCTAGGCCTCCCTACTTCGCACATAAAGAGCCATGCTAAGAGCTGTCAGATTTTTGAGCGTGAATGAGAGCAACTAATTTAGTAAGGAATCGCGGCTATTAAGCCTTCTTAACGAACTGCGATTTAAGCTTCATCGCGCCGATGCCATTGATCTTGCAATCGATATCGTGATCCCCATTGACGAGCCGGATATTCTTAACTTTTGTTCCGACCTTCACCACCATCGATGTGCCTTTCACCTTTAAATCTTTTATTACTGAAACCGTATCGCCATCGGCAAGCACATTGCCATTCGAATCTGTCACCACATCTTCGCCGCAGTCCTCCTCTTCGCTAGAAGACCATTCATGCGCACATTCAGGGCAGATCAACAGCGCGCCGTCTTCGTAAGCGTATTCGGAGTTACATTTTGGACAAGCAGGAAGAGACGACATAAGTTTGCTGGTAGCCTTTCTGGGATTTAAATGGCGCAGCACAGATTAAGAGCCACAGCATTACAACAGAGGTCAGTATTGGGGAGGGTAAGCTGTTGTATTGCTCAATGCTTTCGAGCTAAGAAGCGAGACGTCTAGCTTGAAGAGCTTCGACGATGCTCATGCCTTGATAGACTTCTGTGTCGATTTTATACTTCGCGATCTTCTTGTTCAGCGTTGAAGGCGGAACATCAAGTAACTTAGCGGCATTTCTTTGCATGCCATTGCTCGCCCGTAGCGCTTCCGTAATGCGGAGCTTTTCGATATTAGCCATAATCTCATCTAGGGTATTCATATTCTTGAGCGTAAAAAGCGACATAAGAATCTTTAAGCGCAAGGATGCCCAGAAAATATTGCCATTGGTCTGCAGTAGCATGACAAACAGGAAGAAGATTGTGGCTAACGGTAGGCTAATTGCAGTCGATGATTCAAAACCCGCGAGCCTGAATAACACAACAATAGTCACTACAGAGAACATCGGCGCGAAAGCCATCAGGTTGACCTTGCAGCGGCTGCGGATCTCAAAATTGCTGTTCGCCACATAGTGATAAAACAGTACAACTAGCGAAGAGAACGCATTGATTGGATTCCCTTAGTTTTAGAGACTCTTATGTCCTTTCTGGGGTTCTTTGGCTGCTATTTAAGCTTATTTGGGGCTGCAAGTCTTAGGGATTCTCAACTGTGCATGGCATCTAATCTAGGGAGAGATCAGATGCTTTAAGGAATCTGCAGTCTACTCTATGACTACTCGGGGTATTTCGCAAAACTATAAAGGAAAGAGATAACTGTAACTCTTTGTTTTATATGGTGCCCGGAGCCGGAATCGAACCGGCACGCTCTTTCAAGCGAGGGATTTTAAGTCCCTTGCGTCTACCAATTTCGCCATCCGGGCATATTGAAGGGATGGTCTTACGTCTGATTGAACGTATCCAATCAGCCGATGTTGTACATCAGTCTTTCGCTTCTGTAGCACACCCGGGTAGTACTCTTGGGGTGTTTGTAGTGGATCTAGTTTGAAATGGAGGCTGGAGTCGGAATCGAACCGGCGTTAACGGAGTTGCAGTCCGCTGCATGACCACTCTGCCATCCAGCCCTTATTCATTTCATGCCTTGCAAAAGAGCGCGCACTATACCAAAACTCGGGCCTTTGGGCATGTTTGATGAGGAGTTTTTTTAAAAAAATACCCTAAATTTAAATATTCCTGGGGAGCGTCGGAATGATTCGGTATTGAGCTAAGCTCAATTCCTCACCCCGTTGGGGCAGCCTTCGGCTGTCTGCGCCGCTACGCGGCTTTCAAACCGGCTTATAACGGAGCCACAGTCCACTGCATGACCACTCTGCCATCCAGCCCTTATTCATTTCATGCCTTACAAAAGAGCGCGCACTACACCAAAGCTCGGCCTTTGGGCATGTCTGAATAGGAATTTTTTAAAAAATATCCTGAATTGAAATATCCCCCGTAGAGCGTCGGAATGATTCGGTCTTGAGCTAAGCTCAACACCTCACCTCTTCGAGGCAGCCTTCGGCTGTCTGCGCCGCTGCGCGGCTTTGATTCTCAATTTGGCTA
>TARA_B110000858_G_scaffold198379_2_pt1 | contig 11192 bp, 10 predicted proteins | sample TARA_B110000858 | Tara Oceans TARA_B110000858 (sample SAMEA4398247) | marine metagenome | biome: Polar Biome; feature: [SRF] surface water layer (ENVO:00010504); material: water (ENVO:00002006), including particulate matter (ENVO:01000060) such as... | depth 5 m | reverse complement strand
AGAATAGAATAATAAGAATATTATTATTAAATAATTTCTCATAATTAAACCTTTATAATTCGGCCTTTAATATCTTTCTCATCTCACTTCTTCTGTAATCCTGATACATTGCATCATCTTTAGATATTTTATTTTCCATATCCTTAATTACTGCTTCTTTTGACATCTCAACAGCTACAAATCTTTGATAGAGCCCTTCTTCTTGCATTCTGATAACCTTTGTGCAAATCACATTTACTTCAGATAAATCAACTTCAGTTCTATATCTTGTAATGCCTTCTACAGATTTGTCAAATTCCACTACACCATTTATAGTTCTTGTTTTCTTATATCTGTCAGTAACTGACTTGATTTGTTGCGAAATGTTCTCTGCCATTTGAGCCTTTGCAAATTGAACAGCCTCATATTCACTTTCGCCTAAATCTGGATGTTTGATTGTTGCGCTTGCTCTAAAAAAGTTCTTATCGCTTGATGTCTTACAGTACTCTTTTACTAGTTTTTCTTCTGATTTTACTTTACCAATCTTATCCGTACTTACGCTATCACATGACGCGAGTAAAAATAATATTGCTAATGCATTAATTGTAATATTTTTCATTTTGTCTTATTTAAATATGCTTACTCTTTTAGGTTTTCAGCTTTCCCTTACCAATTGGCTAATGTACAAAAATTTGATATAGAATGTAATATGCAGTGTTATCAAATTGTTTGGCTAATGTTAATTCAACTTTAACTAAAGAGTGGCATCCTACAAAGAATGGTGAATTGACTCCGTTTGATGTGACTGCTGGTTCAGGGAAGAAAGTCGGGGTAAAATGAATTGGGAAAAATTAAATTACACCAAACTCTTTTAACTTATTTTCAATATCATCAATTAAAATTCCTCTAGCATTTTCGGATTTCTTAAAACTACTTTCATTGGCGATCTGTCCTCTTTTTGATGCTGTAAAATATACCTTTTTACTTATTAATGAACCCATATCATACACCTCTATAATACGTTTTACACCGCCAGATATTGAGAATTCCCAACATTCACCATCAATCTTACCATCTACAAAATTTGCCTTAATAGATTCAATTCCTCCCATGTAATATGTAGTAAATTCTCCATGCAAAACATCATCTTCTTTATAAAACCTAATCCTTACACCATCACTCTTTTTATCATGGAAAATTATATTTTCTCCATTTGGATTTAAAACTTTTTTAATTTTTTTCTTGAAAAAAGGTTTTTTTAATGATGGAAAAATAATTTCTAAAATTCCGTATACAAAAAACACTAGAGCCGGAATGCTAATTATATAAAAATATGAAGAAACATGATAACTAAGAAGTAAGAGAATACCAACTACAGTTATCATAAAAATTATTCCTATATTTTGTGATGACATAACAAATAAATTTTTAAGCAAACTTAATAAATTAATTGGATTTTCTGAGTAATGCTTTATTTTTTAAAATAATCATTTCTAGCTTATTCTTCAATCAGTATCTGAGGAATTTATACTCTTTTTTCCCCTTTTGCATATTCAATATTATCGTGTTTACCCGTAAACCATATATATGGATTAGGATAATCATCATCTACAAATGCAAAATCATTTATAAAAAAAACTCCTTCTTCCTTAATTCTACTTTCTATATTGCTTTTTATGTGTTTGTCAATATCAATGATAGCACTTTCAAAAGATTTCCCTAATTGTCTAAATTTCTTGTTAGCTAACTCAGCAGTTAATCTCAAGTATTCTTCTGTTTCTCTTTTCTCTAAAATTTTCCGCAATACTTCATCATACGTCATCAAAGTGTCAGCGTCTGAATACCAAAAATTTAAATTTCCTTCCTTTTTTTCCTTAACCCAACCATCTTCATGATAAAGTGCGATACTAACTAACTCTCCATTATCATAAATACTTAGCGTAAATAATCTTCCAGATAAATAATGTTCTTTTCTATCGTGATCTTTACCGTTTTTTTTGTAAAACCTTTGCCACAGTTTTCCATTAAGATAAATTTCATTCAATCCATTATCATTCTCAATGTTTTTATTCTTTTTAAAAAAATCAAATATTCCCATAATTTTCTAAAATATTAGCAGTGTTATTATAAATGAAAGATATAAAAGAAAGATAAGAACCCCTGATTTTAATGTTAAATTTCTTTTATAATAAACTAGTGATACTAGTGCAGTAAAGAAAAATAAAATTAGTAGCGACCACATGAATAGATTTCCACCTAATACAGAATCACCAATCCATCCTATTCTTTCAATGGGCATGTTCATATTAATAGGCCCATAGATTGAAGAGTACACTAATACTGGTAATCCTATACCAATACAAATATCAAATATATTAGAGCCATAGGCATTTGAAAAGGAATCAATAAATTTATCATTCTTTGCATCTTGAATTGAAAATATAGTATCTGGAATGCTTGATGCAATTGCAGCTATTATAAATGCTCCAAAAAAGAGATTTATACCTAAAATATGAGAGATGTTTTCTGTTGCAAGAACAAGTAAATAACAACTTCCACCAATTATAAAAACAGATATTAATACAACTAAAATAGAAGTTAAATGAGTAACCCTCCCTTGAAAAAAGATTCTAAATAGTTTAAAATTAAATAGAGAAGACAAAAAACTACCGGCTTCAATATGAGTAATTTGATCGCTTAATTCTAAGTTATGATTCTTGATAAACTTCTTGTCTTTTTTATCAACTCTTGTTTTGAACACATAAAAAATATATACAAAATAGAATAATATTAGAAGTAAAGCCAAATAAAAATTTACTCCAATAAAAAAACCTAATGATAAAATAGAGATTGATCCTAATAGAAAAAGAGCGTCTTGCTTAACTATTCTCTTATTAATTTGAAAAACTTTTTCTTTCCCTTTTGTAATATATAGGTACACAAAAGAAATAACAGGTATAAGTGCAATGTTAAATGCTGAACTACCTATAATTGTTCCATAACCTGCAGAGAAGCCTTTAATGTCTTTAAAATAAAATAAGAACATTGATGAGATTAATAATTCTGGCAAAGATGATGCAACAGCATTAATTGTTGGCCCCTTTATACCTTCACCTAAATTTCTTGTTAAATAACTTGCAGCAATATCAAAACTTGATGCACATTTTCGCATAACATGAATAGCAACAAGAAGAATAATAATTGAAAAAAGCATCTTATGTATTAACTATGTTTTTTAATAAAGTAAACTCCTAGTGAAAGTCCCAAAATCGAAAAAGCAAAATATGCCATGTCAATAGGTTCTGAAAAAGATTCTGATATTTTTAAAATACGCTCAAAGAACGAAACAATAAGAACCATTATAATAACCTTAATAATCTTGTTTTTTAATTCTTCCAAATTTTCAATCTCTAAAATAGTAACAGCCTCATCTCTTCTAGCAATATCAATCTTAGAGATAAATAGTTCATATATACCAAAACCAAAAATTAATAGAACAACGCCTATAAGGTATAAATCAATTGCTGTAATTAGTTTATACAACAGCTCCGAATGATCATGAGTCTCGCCCATTAAAAGTGAAGGTAGCTTTGAGAATAAAGTCTGCATAATTTCATAACTACCCAGGACAAATAATGCAATTGAACCAAGTACTGAAAATATAACAGCTAGAATTACAGTATAACGAGTACTCCAAAGAATTTTCTCAAATACACGTTCTATTAGTGATTGATCATCAATACTCTTTAAGTTTTTCTGTTTGTTAAGTTTGTCGTTTTCCATATCATTTATTTGAATTAATATAAGCTTTACGTTAGGTTACAAAAGTAGTAATTAATAACTATTAATGTTTCGTCTAATATATATACCTAAACCATATTCATTATCATATACAGTAATGGATGCAGGGAAATCTTGAAACCAATAATCAATATCATGATTAAGTTCAAAAATAAATCCTCTTTTATAAATAGGTTCAGCTGTAAAACCCAATGCCAATTTCCCATATTCTGCTTTTTCAATTTTGTATCTATAATTTGATCTTGGATTTAGCAGATAATTCTTTTCATTCTTCTTCTCGTCAATAATATTAATCAAATAAGATTTAGCCCTCTTGCCCTTAACTTTTTCTTTAACCTTTATTTTTTTTCCAGCAGGCAAGTAAAAACTTGTGATTTTATCAGTATTTCTATCTATCTTATTTAATGAATGGAATATTGTATCAATATTTAGAATCTGGATTTCATAATATACATCATCATATTCGTAATTAGTGCGATATATTTTTGAAATAGTATCTGTATAATTGTAAATAAAATGATATTCTATATCCGTATATCTTCTCATATCAACATAAACCTTATTCTTAGGATACATGTCATTCCAATCTAAATATTTAAATCTAACACATGAAGAGTCAAGCATTGTATTTGCAGTTGCATCATAATTAATTGAAATTGGATCAATACAGCCATATATTTTTTCTATACTGTTAATCTTAATAAAATAAATAATACCTAGAATTATCAGGATACCAAAAGCCATTCTGATAAGAGTTTTATTATATCTGTTTTTTTTGTTATTACCTTGGCTGTCCGATGCGCCTCCCTTCTTTTTTAAAATAGGTTCCTCTCTATCCTTATCATCTCTTTTGCTATCTGATATTGTTTTATCTAAAAATTCGTTAAAGCTCTCTACTCCTTCTGTTTTATAGATTAATTGTAATGCATCTAAATATTTTTTATCATGGCTCTGCAATTCTTCTAAAACCTCTACCATTTCTTTCTTGCCCTGCTTGTCTGTATTAACATACTTCTTAAAAAGAGAAATAAGCGTTTCATCATCTCCTAATGCCATCTTACTAGAATTAGTATCAGATTCTCGCTCTGTGTCATCTACTTTTTTCTCTGAGGATTCATTATCTATACTTTCTGGCACATGACCCATTAACTTCTCATAAGCCTCTTGCAGTAAAGCAAACTCTTCTTTAAAGAAATCTAAATTATCATTGTTTTTTGGATCAAGTTCTACTGATAATTTATCATAGGCATCTTGAATCTCCTGTTTGGACGCGCCTTCTTCTAATCCTAATATTTGATAGTATTCTTGCATGTTATTATAAAAATTGATAGAGTGTGGAGTAATTATTTAAAATAAAGAAGGAAATGTTTTTGAATATTATTTCTTCTTTTCTTTTATTGTTTTTGTTTCAATATCAGGAGTGTTATCAAAGCTTTTAAACTCTGATTCTTCTTTAGTAAGATAATCAATCACACCAAATCTTTCTCTAATTATTTCACTCTCTACCTTTAAGTGTTGGCGCAGATTAATTACAAACTCTTGCTCAGATTCTTGTTCAATTTCATCAGCCGCAATAATTCTAAATGAAATTTCTAATAAAGTGAGCTCCTCAACAATATTAAGTTCAACTTCATCTAAAGATTTAAACAGTTCATCTTTGAATGACTGAAAGCTACTCATACAATTCTCAATTAATTTATCCAATGTAGATGACAAATCTTCTGAAGAAAAATATGGAGAATTTTTTTCAATATTATATAATGCTTCTTTTTCTCTATCATCAATATCTCCATCACATGCAATTGCACAGACTGCGGTACGTAATAGAATTTCTTTAAAATTTGATTTTTCCATAATTTTATATTTATTTATCGTTATTTTATTAAAAGCCTATAGGCGTTCTTCCTGGTTTTTCATCAGTATTTTGAAAGGATAAATGTTCCTTTTGATATGCATCAATAATTTCTTTACTAACAGAAGGTTTGAAAGAAGATAAGACCTCCTTTATAATATTCATTGATATTCTTACATCCAGCATAGCTGCTTTATGTGATGATTGATTAACTAAAAACTCAACATCACTTGCAACTATCCCTTCAGTCAACTTAGCAAGTTCTTTACAATTAATATCCACCTCACTATATCTATTTTTTAAATACAGTTCAAATAATTTTTCTCTAGCAATTATATCAGGAGGAGGAACATACATTTGGATCTCCAACCTTCCTGTTCGCAACATTGCTGAATCAATTAAATCAGGCTTATTTGTTGTTGCAATAATAAAAATACCTCTATCTGAACATTTATTTATCTGTGCTAAAAACTCATTTACTCTTGCAGATATAGATTGATGTGCATCTTCACTTCTTTTTGGCATAATAGCATCAACTTCATCAAAACAAATCACACTTGGGGAATTATTTTCAGCTTCCGTAAATAATTGACCTATTTTTTCTTCACCACCACTTACATATATAGAGCTTAGATCGGAAGGCTTTACTAGTAAGAAATTAAATGCAGCTTCTTCACAAAACTTCTCAGAAATAAATGTCTTTCCGCAACCAGGAGGACCGTACAACAACATTCCATTTGGAATCGTAACTCCATATTTTTTAAAATGTTCAGGCTTTCTTAAAACGTCTAATACTTGAGTTTGTAATTGATTCTTTAAGTCATCCATTCCTGCAATATCCTTAAATCCATTACCCTTTTTAATCTTAGGTTTACTTACTTTAGTTTGCTTAGCAACTAAAAGTTTTTCTCTTTTTAAATATGATGAAAAATCAGTAAGATTTCTAAATCTATCATATGAATCTTCATGCAACCCCTTTGATATAAAACATCCTAAATGATCATCAATATTATCAGATAATTTCAATTTATAAGCTCTATTATCTAAGTGAGTATCTATTGATACTTTATTATTAAGATTTACTTTTTCATCATCATGCCAAGGGGGTATTCCATGTAACATCTGATAAAATAATGCGCAAATATTAAATTGATCAGTTTTTGCAGTAAAAACGTCATTATAAGATTCAGGAGCTAAATTATTCGCCAGAACACCATCAACATACTTGTATTTAAAATCACCCTCAAAAAATCGTACATTAATAAGATTTCTAAGTACAATCTTTTCTGAGTCACCTGACATATCAAACATTATATTATCTAAGGATAAACCATTTAATAGTATAGGTTTTTCTCGACTATGTAGGTTATTTGCTATTTCAGCAATACTTAAAACAACAAATGTAGCATCAAATTCATTTAAAGGGCCATTTCTTTTCATTCTATCTAACACGCTTTCTCCACTAATAAAATCGGTAGCAATATAACGATATTTTTCCATGTTATTTGAGAATTCTCCAAAGCCCATAAACGTTGGAAAACCTTCAATTCCAAGCTTTAAGAACCCAATCTCTCTTAAATCGCCATTATCATCTAAATCATCTCTTGATATTTTTGAAGCATTATACACGCTAAGTGTAACAAGTTGAGATGAGTCCTGATCTTGGGCCGTATATATATCACAAAATGAATTTGATTCTATAAAGTGTTTTACTATATACTTATCATTTATTGTTATATTCTTAAGAATATTCATGTAATTATTATCCTTTTAAAATAGTATCATCACCTCCATTTTCTCTGTTTGGTTGTAATTCCCATAATTGACCTACAAAATTTCTAATTCTATCTTTATTTGGATTAGAAACCGCTTCACTCATAGCGCTACTAAGCAATGACCTTGCTTTTGATTTATCTGACCATACTAGCGTATCAAAAGATTCGTTCATATGGTATATAATTCCAATCCATAATTCAATTCCATGTTTATCCTCTACAACAGCAAAATTTATGTTTTTTATATCTTCATCTAATTCTTTTGCATCTTTAACACTCTTTTTAGCAATTACCTTCTCCATTTGAGACTTAAAACGATCTAATGAATTTGTAAATTGAGGATTGGTTGAATCTTTTAAATTTTCTTCTAATCTGTAATATGATTCCTTCAATGATTTCTCTGCAGAAGGCCATGAGCTTTCATTGTCAAGATTATCAAATTCTGCAAACTGTTTTCTTAAATTATCTCTTGTTTGCATTCTTGTATCGTCATCTGATTTTCTTGCTTCATATACCTTTTTAATTTCAGCAACATTTGATCTTATCTTATTTAAGCGAGAACTATCATAATCATCATTTGATTCTTCAAATTCTTTTATTTCTGATTCAAGAGATTTAAACTGTTGATCAAACCATAGATCTTCTTCTCCTTCTTGCCTATGAGAAACATCAAATGGCAAATCAATTGTATCATTTAAAAGTGGAATATCAATAGATAACTTATATACTCCATCTCTTACTACTTCAAGAAAAAGACTTACCTCACTATTTTTTGGAAGCAATTTACGTATATCATTCCCCGATAATTTAACAGTAGCTACCCAAGTTTGATTTGAGGCTCTTGTTCCTTCTGCTTCATCCGTTCCCTGATAAATAGATATACTAACTTCATCATTACTACCGGGCCTAATATCTTTCTGTGTTCGCAATGCGGATTTCTCTCCACTTGCAGGCATTGTTTGATTCTTTTCTAATCCAGGAATACAATAAAAATTTGCTTTTCCATTTTCACCTAACAATTCAACTCCAAAATTATAGGCTAAAGTTGCATTTCCTGATTTTACACCTTGAATAATTGTTAACTCATTAGGTTCGCACTCAAAGAAATCACCTGATTCATTTGTTAATGAAACCTCAAAAATATTAGGCTTTCCAGGACGTAATTTTAAATCTATTATATCCCCGGTTTCACTAAGTTCTGATTTATCACTTTCCCAGCCACCATCAGTACGTTTAACAACAGCAAATAACTTGCCTGGGACTTCTCCGTCGGTTTTATCTTTATTAAACTTTACAACTAACATTTCCTCTTCTTCTACTGATTGCGATTCATATGAGAGTTCTAACTGAATTTTTGTTTTATCCTTTACTTGTTCTTGTATAGCTTCATCTACATCAAATTGCATTGCATAAATAGCCGCTCCTCTAGCAACAACTGTCATAGGATCTACTTTAGTATTAGGGGTGCAAATTTGATCTTTTAAAAGTTCTCTTAAAATAGGAGAGAAAGTAGGGCCTCCTACTAAAATTAAATCCGCTATTGTGTTACCATTTAAATTGTTTTTAGCTAACAACTCTGTAGTAATATCAACTGCTTTCTGAAAAATAGGTACTAGAACTGATTTTAATTTTTCATTCGTCACAGTAAAGTCAAATTCGATTTCTTCACCATTATCATCTTCTGGATAATCTCCAATATCGGATACGACATCATATGATGATGAAAAAGATAAATTGATTTTAATTTTTTCTGCCTCTACTTTTAAAGCGTCTTTCAACAAACTACTTTTACCCTCATCATTAAGATAAGTTTCGATAGCATAATTCTCTTTTAGATAAGGAATCATTATTTCATCAACAATAGCCTGGTCTAAATTCTTACCTCCAAGCCAATTATCCCCACCCGTATCCTTTACCTGCATAATTCCGTCTTCAATATTTACCAAACAAACATCAAATGTACCTCCTCCAAAATCAAAGATTATAATTTGTCCATCTTTTGTTTTTTCATCCATACCAAATGCCATGGCAGCAGCTATTGGCTCTTGCAATAATTCAACTTGGGAAAAACCTGCTAATTCAGCAGCTTTCTTAGTAGCAGCTTTCTGATTATCATTAAACATTGCAGGAATAGTAATAACAACTGATTTAAAACTATCTTCCTGTGTAAAAGATTTTAACTTCTTTAAAACTTCAGCAGAAAGATCCTCAGATAAATAATCAGCCTCCATAAAAGAAGAATGAGACTTTTTATCAGTTCCCATTAATCTTTTAAACTCAACAAAAGTATTTGAATCTCCAGACTTTCCTTTTTTTAATGCAATCAACTTATCCCTTTGCAATTGATTAAAAGCTCTATCTCCTACTGAAGTTGTTTTCTTTTTTGAAAATGCCACACATGAAGGAAGAGTGTCTTTTTGTAATTCACTTTTTACAATTACACTCTCTCCTTTTTCAATAACAGCAATCCCTGAATTTGTCGTTCCTAAATCGATACCGTATTTTATTCTACTCATAATTTAAATATTTATAATCCTTGGCTAACTTCAATTTGAGCAGCCTGTATTAATTTTCCTTTATAATTTATTTGTGGTTTTATTATTCTTGTAATAATACTTTCTCCTTCTTTTAAATTTTCATCCTCAATAAAAGTAGCCTGTAAATTCATTCCATTATCATAAGGTCTGTTTAATAAATCCTCTAATTCATACTGATTAGAATTTAAAGATTGTTCGAGTTTTCTTACAGAAGCGTTAAGTTGTTTAAATCCTTTTATAGACTCGTCCATTCTTGAAAGATTCGTCTGCATACGGACAATTTCATCTGCAACCCTCTTAGCAAAAGAATGATCGATTTCTCCGGATTTAGGTTGTTCTAAATTAGTTTTACTTTCTGATGAAAGCCATTCAGCTAATTGCAAACTATCCTGAATTTGTTTTTCGAAAATCTCTTTTTGTTTAGCATTTATTTTCTTTGTGTCATTCTTCCATTTATTAGTCAAAACAACATAAACTATGAGAATAAGAAATAACGCCAAAATAATTATCGCAATTCCAAATTTCTGTTTTGCAGATACAGATTCACTAACACTCATTATTTCAGTGCTGTTTTTGGAGGTTGACTCTGTTACTTTAGTAACACTGATATTAGCACTTTCCAAATCCTTAGTTAATGAAGCAATCATCTCTTTAAGTAATAGTATTTCCTTATCAGCTAATAATGCCTGACTATTAACTATATCTGATAAGGTTATTAGCTCAGAAGATAATTTTATCGTCTGATTTTTTAAATTTAAATTTTCCGCATCAACACTATCAATCTTCAAGCGGGAGATTGATTTATAATTATTTAAAGAGGTTTGAAGTTGCTGATAACTATTTTTTATCTCTTTCAATTGCAAATCAATAGTCTTATTCTGCTGATTAATAGCTGTATTTATCATTAAGTTAACAGAAGTAGAATCTACTTGCGAGTAACCTTTAACTGAAAAGATTATTAGCGTAATTAGTAATATTTTTTTCATTTTTTTCATTTTATTTGTTTTAAGCTGATGGCTGAGATAATTTCCACCCTTCAATAATATACTTTCTGACTGTTGGATGATTATTAACAGCAGAACTATTATCTCCAGAAAATAAACTACTGATTAATGCTCCAACGCCAAAACCAATAAAGCCACCCATCACTGCTCCAATAATGTGCTCTGCAAGTATACCAATCCAGATTGCCCCAATAAGTGCAAAAACTACTGCAATAGCTGATGCAGTACTATCTTTACCACTAAT
>TARA_B110000858_G_scaffold197437_1_pt1 | contig 11210 bp, 10 predicted proteins | sample TARA_B110000858 | Tara Oceans TARA_B110000858 (sample SAMEA4398247) | marine metagenome | biome: Polar Biome; feature: [SRF] surface water layer (ENVO:00010504); material: water (ENVO:00002006), including particulate matter (ENVO:01000060) such as... | depth 5 m | reverse complement strand
TGCAATCTTTCTTTTTGCCTATTTCCAATGTTTACTACAGGTAAACTAAGAAATGGAGCCTCTAAAATTCCTGCACTTGAATTACCTACTAAGCATGCTGCATTTCTCATAAAATTAATAAACTCTGTCCTAGGAATATTTTTAAAAATTAAAAAATTTTCATGTGGTGCAAATTCCTTAATAGATTTGATTATACCCTCGCTTCCAGCATCAGAATTAGGATAACTAATTATTGCTTTTAAATTTAAATCAGCGATAGCATTTAATGTAGTTTTCATCTGCATATATGAATATTTATGTTCTGAAGAAAGTGGATGTTGAATAATTAGTATAAATTTTTCTTTTTTTGATATTTTAAATTTATATTTTTTAAATACACTTTGTAAGTTTAATTTTGGATAATCTCTCAATCTATCTAAACCAGGATTACCTGTATTAAATATTCTAAATTTCTCCTCTCCCATTTTTTGAATTCTCAATGCACTCTCTTTGTTCGTTGGAAAATGAATATGAGCTAGTTTTGTAACTGCATGCCTTACATGATCGTCTACGTTACCTACAACCTTATCTCCACCTGATATATGGGCGACCGGTATATTTAAATATGTTCCAGCTATAGAAGTTGCAAGTGACTCTTCTCTATCTCCTAATACTATCAAAATATCTGGCTTAATTCTAGTTATTGTCTGAACGAGAGAAGCAATTTGTATTGAAAGACCACTAACTCTAGAAGCTTCCGTGTCACTATCAAGTAAACTCTCAATTTGATCTACAATCTTAAATTTATCTAATTTAATTTCATCTATTGTTAAGCCAAATTTCTCAGATAAGTGAGCCCCAGTTACAACAATATTCAAATTTAGTTTTGGATGCGATGAAATTTTCTTAAAAACTGAAGACATAATGTCGTATTCAGATCTTATTCCTGTGACACCTAAAATTAATCTTTTTTTTCTTTTCAATTTTATCAATCCCTAGACGGTAAGTATGATCTCCAGTTATTACCACAATTAAACAATATATCTAATACCGATAAATCGTTAATAAAGCCAGTCTTTTTAAATTGCTGAGTATATTCATTGGGTATTATGGGTGGTTGCTTAATTAATTTTACCCCAGACTCTATAAAAGTATTTTCATCTAGATAATTATCTCCACCTAATCCAGAGATATACTCATCAGCATTACTATCTTTACATAAATTTAATATTAGATTTGAAGCAGTTCCTTCGGTAGTAATATTACTACTTAAGACAATATTCGTTTCAATATCCATCCATTTCATAATCTTAATTATAAATTCTAAATTTATATCTTTTAAATTTTCCCATGTTTTTGAATAAATTTCTTCAATTTCATCAGCATAATCAATAAAATGTGTAGAATTTTTATAGCAGTGTAAAAGTGAATGATGATGTTTTTTTTGCCAATTAACTCGATTATTGATTTTAACGTCTAAAATTTTTTGTCCAGCATTATGAATTACTGGAACAGTTAACCAAAATTTACCGTTAGAATCTTTTATTTGATTTCTATTTTGTAATCCATTTTTTTGAAAGCTAACTGTATCCAATAAGATGAATTTGTCGCTTTGGCTTATTTTTAAAAAATATGAAAGCCAAGGAATATATTGGGGTTGATGAATAGATAGCTTCATTTTAAGCTTTATAAATCTGATGGATTTTGTCTACCAATCTCACCTTTTTCAATTGACTGAGTTAGTCTAAATATTCCTACAGGTCTAGTATTAGATGACATATTATAATTGGATTTATGAATTAAATCTTTATGAAAATAAAGAACATCTCCTAGCTCTAGCTCAAAATATATTTCCTCATAATGTTTTTTTAACTTAGAAATATTTTCAGGAACTAAATCTGTATATGAATTATTTGCCTTACGTTTTTTATTATATTTTAAATTACCCAGTTTATGTGTTTTGCTTAATGCGCTCATTGTACCATTTTTAAGATTAGTATTATAAAATATAGGGTAGTGAACATTAATTATATCCTCAAATCCCTTCATAAAATTAGACTCTTGATGATAGTTGTATACCAATCTAGTATCCTTGGGTATTCCCAATAAAATAGATTGATCAAGACAAAAAACAGGAGAATTGCTATTATTTAAATTTTGTACTCTTGGTAAAAATGTATTTGATAATAAGCTAAGTGAAAGTGACTTTTCTAAACACCTTTGCAGAGAAAAAAGTTTTTTTTTGTCTATTTTATCAAGTTTTTTTACGCCCGCATTAAAATTCATTTTAATGAATTTAGATGTTAGTTTATCAAAATCAGATTGAATGAGCTTAATTTCTTTTTTGGAGATCTCACTTTTAATAGCTATCCATCCATTTTCGTTAAAGAATTTTTTGATTTCAAGTTTATCTTTATATTTTTTTGCTTTTACTATTTTTTTCATGATGTAACCTCTAATATCTTTTCAACAACATAATTTGCATCTTCTTCACTTACAGATTGGTGACTTGGTAGGCATATGTGACGTCTCATTAAATCTTCGGTAATAGGTAAATCTCCATTAAATGTACCACAAGTCTCGCTTATAATTGGCTGTAAATGAAGTGGTGGAGTATAAGCTGTATCCACCTGTATTCCAAAATGATTTAATTTACTTACAATTTCTTCTCTATTATGCCTCTCATCTAATAACACAATTATCTTCCAACATGAAGATGACTCAATTTTTTTTGGAAGAATTACCTTTATTCCATTAATATTATCTAATTTCTTTTTATATATCTTGGCTACATTTTGTCTATTTTTAAGATAACTGTCTAAATTATTTAATTGAACTCTCCCTAATAATGCAGATAGTTCTGGCATTCTTATATTTCTACCAGGAAGATTGTATAGCTCATCTTTTTTATTACTCATGTCTCTACCACGATTTTGAAGAGACCTAGCAATTCGAGCAATTTTATCATCATTTGTTGTTACCATGCCCCCTTCTCCAGAGGTAATTACTTTCGTAGGATAAAAAGAAAAACATCCAGCAATCCCAAAAGAACCTGCATAATTATTATCGATGCAAGCACCAGGGGCATGCGCAGCGTCCTCTATAAGAGATATGTCATTTTCATTACAAAGCTTTACAAAATCTTCTATATCCGAAGTTATATATCCAGCCATGTGAACTAACATTATAGCTTTTGTATTACTTGTAATTTTTTTCTTTACATCTTCAATGTCGAGACAAAATGTATTTTTAGATATTTCAGCAAAAACTAGCTTTGCTTTTGAGTTATAGACAGACATTCCACTTCCTATAAATGTTTGAGAGGGTAATATTACTTCTTTATTTTCAACACCTATAGCATACAAAACAGTTTCTAGGGCAGCAGTGCAGCTACTAGTTGCTATTGCATGTTTTATGTTAATCTTTTTTGCAAATTCATTTTCAAATTCAGTTACATTAGGGCCCATACTTAATTTACCATCTAAAATTTTATCAAGCTCGTTATGAATAAATTTTTTATCTTCAATATTAAAGTAAGGATCTGCTATATTTATTTTCTTCATTTTAAAAATGGTTTACTAATTTTTTGTAACATAATGTTTAATAGATTGGAATACATTAGCTGGTCGATATTCTATTTCTTTACGAGCTTTCTTTATATTTAGTGTCAAGTTTCCTAATGGTGAAGGTTTTTGAATAAGTTTGATTTTACTCGAAGAATTAACAATTTTACATACAAAAAATGCCAATTCTTTAATACTATGTTGTTGTCCAGAACCTATATTTAAAGGAATAAAAGAATTTGAATTTTTGATTTTAAGAGAAGAACATATTGCGTCGACTCCATCATTTATTGATATATAATCTCTATATATTTCTCCTTTAGAATAAAGTTCAATTGGTAAATTTTTTTTAGCCTGTTGTTTTATATACTTAATTATTCCACCTCCTTCAATAAAACCTGAAAATCTTAATGAAATAAAAGTAGCATTAAAGTCTTTTTGAAAGGTATTTATCCAGTTTTCGGAATTAACTTTACTACATGAATAAGGTGAGAAATTTGGGGCTAGAGTGTTTGTTTCAACAATGTTAGTCAAATTTGGATTTCCATAAACCGATTGAGATGAAATGTGAATAAATTTTTTAACCTTTTTACCCATCAAACTAAGCATGGCATAAGTTAGTTTTTCATTAATTAAATAGTCTTTTTTTAAATTAGTTCCACCACTTAACCCAGCTATATGAATAATTGTGTCAAATTTTGGTATTTTTTTTTGATCAATTAGATTTTTTAAAATATCAACTTTAATATACTCAATTTTATGATTTTTTTTACATGGGTTTTTAATTTTTTTACGATGTAAAATAATTAATTTATGTCTAGTCAGAGAAAGTTTTTTTATTAAATTACTGCCTATAAAGCCAGTTCCACCAGAAATTAAAATATTCATTTTAAATCTTTCTTAGAACTAGATGAAACCGAGAGGTAAAATCACTAGTTAGAATATTAGTTTTTCGAATAAGGTTAATTTCCTCAATTTTAAATAAATCTTTAAAAAGTGTCTTAATCTTATCGTAATTATAATAATTTTGAATAGTATTAAATTCATGAGTTGTTCTTACAATCTCTTCTCCCGCGTAGTCTTTATTGTGACTACTATCATCTCCCGATATAAGGTCACAATAAAATAATGCATCCTTATCTAAAACACGATAAAGCTCATTACAACTGGATTTAGCTGTTTCAAAGTCCATGCTGTCAAGCACTGCATGACTTAAACTATATTGAAAAAAACAATCTTCCCAAGGTAATGATATTGCATTTGATGCCACAAGTTTTTCACTAGACACATTAAAGTTTTTTTCTGATATCCATTGAATAGATTTTGCGATCGCAACATCTGACAAATCAATTCCATACATATCTAGACCCATTTCTAATCCATAAATTATATGACGGCCAATTCCACAGCCAAAGTCAAGAATTTTTGTTTGTTGTTTATTATCAATATCTTTAAAGTTACTAATGCCTGTTCGCTTTCTTATATATTTAGATACAAATCTAACTACCTCCTCTTGTGGCGTGAAAAGAAAATTGTCTCGATTTTCATAAGACTTATTCCATTTTTCTAAATAGTTTGCCATTATTTTCAATTAGTTAAAATTTGATTATACATCAGTAACAGAGCTTGGCACGTTAATTATTCTATCAAAAAGAAATTCTGTATTCTCCATACTATCGTGTTCACACTTATTATTCATTGGCAACATATGCATAGGTGTCCATGCTGGCCTAGTCATGATATTATTTTCATTGGTGGTCTCTAGTATTAGATCTCTTTCTTTTTTGTCACTGGCAATCAAAACATTAAGCCAATAATTAGCCTTTGAATTGTCGTTTTCTTTAAAAAAACTAAGATCATTTTTTGATCCAAATAATTGATATTTTAATGCCAAAGATCTTTTTTTATCAATAAAATAATCTAAGCTTTCAAGCTGCGCTAGTCCTACAGCTGCACTTATATTTGACATTCTATAATTGTATCCAATTTCATCGTGATCAATATGCCATTTATGTTTTTTTCTAGCTGTGGTTGTTAAATGTTTAGCTTTTTTCGCTAATTCATCATCATTAGTAACAATTGCTCCACCGTTGCCAGAAGTAATAATCTTATTACCATTAAAGCTAAGTGTGCCCAATTTACCAAAAGTTCCTAAATGAATATCTTTATAGTAACTACCCATCCCCTCAGCTACATCTTCAACTAAATTAATATTATAATTATCACAAATTTCTTTTATCTTAATTATTTCAACTGGAAATCCATAAGTATGCATTGGTAAACAAGCTACTATTTTTCTTTTTGTCTTTTTATTCCAGCATTTTCCTTCGTTATCTAGGTAACAATTTTTATTTAAAAAATTTTCTAGTGCACTTGCACTTAGGCCAAGTGTACTTTTATCAACATCTATGAATACTGGATTTGCATTACAATAGTGAATAGCATTTGATGTAGCTACAAAAGTTAATGACTGAGTAATAACTTCTGTTTCTTCTTTAGCTCCCGCAAGTTTAAGTGCTATATGAAGAGCAGAAGTACCATTTGTAGTTAAAATAACATTCTTTATATTTAAATAAGCTGCTAATTTATTTTCAAAATCATTTACAAATGGGCCGACACTTGAAACATATGATGAATTAATTGATTCTTCTAAGTATTTTTTTTCGTTTCCAATAAATTTTGGCTCATGAAGATTAATTATTTTTTTTCCAGGATATGTATCTTTAATTAAAGATATAAAATCACTATACATTATAGATTTCACTTTTATAGAATTCTAAATTTTTAGGCTTAGAAATCCAATCTATTGTTTTTTGCAGCCCTTGGTCTAAGCTAACTTTAGTCTCAAAATCAGTAATTTCTTTTATAAGACTATTGTCACAAACTAGCCTAAATACTTCTGATGCTTCAGGTCTAACTCTTTTAGAGTCATAAATAAACTCTATATCTGAATCCATTAATTTTTTAATTTTTTCTAATAGTTCTTTGATACTAGTTTCTGTTTGAGAGCCGATATTAATTGTTTTTCCTTGAACCTCACTAGCTTTAAAAATATTTATAAGGGCATTACAAGTATCACTTACGTAATTAAAATCTCTAGTAGGAGATACATCACCAAGCTCAACTGTTTTTTTGCCATTTAATATTTGTGTAATAATTGTTGGAATAATAGCTCTTGCTGACTGCCTTGGCCCATAGGTATTGAAAGGTCTAGCAATAGTTAGAGGTAAACCAAATGAGCTAAAGTAACTCATCGCTATAGAGTCAGCTCCTATTTTAGAGGCACTATATGGAGATTGTGGTTGCAGTGGATGTTTTTCATCTATCGGAACATACTTTGCTGTTCCATAAACTTCACTTGTAGAAGTATGAATTATTTTATTAACATTATTTTCTAGTCCGGCCTGGCAAATATTCATTGTACCCTTAACGTTTGTTTCAATAAAACTTTCTGGTGCAACGTATGAGTATGGAATTGCTATTAAAGCAGCAAGGTGAAAAATCGTATCTATGTCTTTTGTAATTAATTTACAAAAAAAAGGGTCTCTAATATCCCCACTAACAACCTCAATTTTATTTTTGACATCCAATGTTTCTAGCCACCCCCAATTATTCATAGAGTTATAAATACATAAAGCTTTTACATCGTATCCAGAGTGCATTAGAGATTCCACAAGATGTGATCCTATAAAGCCATCTGCACCTGTAACTAGAATTTTTTTCATATCAATAATATTATACAGTAAGTTGGTTGCGGGGGTAGGATTTGAACCTACGACCTTCAGGTTATGAGCCTGACGAGCTACCAGACTGCTCCACCCCGCGACATTTACTTTTAGCCAAAAACTGGCTTTTCATTTCTTTTCTCATATTTTTCTAAAACTAACTTGGCGCAAATTGTATATTATTTTTCATGGCAAACGCTCATAATGTTTGCTCCAGCTAAGTCTAGACGCTTATATGAAGTATCTGGAACATAGACCTTATAAGAGAAGAGGTCAAGTAGGAGAATCGGTAAATAAAAAAAATACTGATATTATTTAAGAATTAATCTTTATATTACAAAGATTTTTAATCTCTATTATAGAGGTCTCTTGTGTACACTTTGCTCATAACATCTTCTAAATCACTAGTAACTCTATTTGCTAGTATTATACTGCTAGAGTTTTTAAAATCTTGAAGATTATCAAAAACCTCAGAACTGAAGAAATATTTTTCAATAAAACTAGGTTCATAAATAATTACTTTAACTCCTTTAGCTTTAATTCTTTTTATAACTCCTTGAATTGCACTTGCTCGATAATTATCCGAATTTTGCTTCATAACGAGCCTATAAATACCAACCGTTTTAGGCTGAAGATTTAGTATTTGTTCAGAAATAAAATCTTTTCTAGTTGAGTTAGATTTTACAATTGCCTCAATTAAGTTTTGTGGAACATTATCAAAATTTGCTAGTAATTGTTTAGTATCCTTAGGCAAACAGTACCCTCCATAACCAAAAGATGGATTATTATATAAATCACCAATTCTCATGTCTGATGAAACTCCATCAATAATTGCTTTTGTATCTAATTTCTTTGTTATAGCATAAGTGTCAAGTTCATTAAAAAAAGAAACCCTCATTGCTAAGTATGTATTTGAAAATAATTTGACTGCTTCAGCCTCCCTAGATTTCATAAATATAAGTTTCACATCTTTTTTCTTTGCACTTAACTGTAATAATTTTCCAAACTCGACAGCTTCGTCTAAATGACTTCCAATTATAATTCTAGATGGATAAAGATTATCATGCAGTGCCTTACCTTCACGTAAAAATTCAGGCACAAATATAATCTTATCATAGGAAAACTTTTTTCGCATTTTTTCTGTAAAACCTACTGGTATTGTAGATTTAATTATAATTAAACAATCTTTGTTAAAATCAAGAATATCTCCAATTACACTTTCAACAGTTGTCGTATCAAAGTAATTTAATTCTTTATTGTAATCTGTAGGAGTTGCGATAATTGCAAAACTAGCATCCTTGTAGGCTAGACTTTTGTCTAATGTTGCTTGAACTTTAACATCTTCATTATTAATGATTTTATCAATATCATTATCTACAATAGGTGAAACTCTATTATTTATAAGTGAAACTTTTTTACTATCAATATCTAAGATTGTAACTTTACATGTTTGAGCAATAAGGTATGCCATTGACATTCCTACATACCCACTACCAATTACAGTAATTCTCATAAAAAAGACAATAGGGATGACTTATAAGAAAGTAAAGTAACAATTATTTCTATTGCTAAAAAAAATTAGTTAAGCTTAAAAGAGATATTAATGACTAGAATAATGAAGAAATATATTTTTTTATTAACTTCATTTAGCTGAAGGTATTTATCTAAAAAAACTCAAACCTTCTAATAAAGTAATCTTTTGTTTCCATCCAATTTTTTTTAGGTTTTTATTGTCGGCTTTCTCAATAATTTTTTCATTTACTCTATTCTTTAAAATTCCAAAATTTACTTTTGATTTAGATTTTAAAATTTTTTTTAAACTATATACAATGTATCTAATAGAATAAGATTTACCAGATCCAATTTCAAAAACTTCATTGCTTTCATTGCTCTTAATACTGTTATCCAAAATTAATTTAAATGCTTCAGCAACATCTATTACATGTATGAAGTCTTTTTTCTGATTTCCTTTTGTCAAATTAATAATTTGATCTTTTTTGAAATTATTTACTAAATATGGAATAAATTTTTTAGAGCTGTCATTTTCACCATACATGTGGTGAATGATACAATTTACAACTTTGGTATTTGTATTTTTTCTATTAAGGCTTTGAATTAATTTTTTTTTACTATTAACATAATGATTTAATCCAACTGAAAAATTAATTGATGAATTAAAATATGTATCAGCATTAATAAAAAATTTTAAATTTTCACTTTTAAAGATTTCATAGATACTTATTGGTAAAGAATAATTTGTATTATATATAGTTTCCTTATTTTCTCCATTTCTACCATAACAGGTGGCAAGATGTATAATACCATCGATACGCAGTTTGATTTTTATTTTCTCTAGATCTTTTATGGAATTATTAATGACGCGCAATTTATTGAAGTACTTATTTTGAAATACCTTTTTTTTACTATTTCTTGAAACGATAATTAGATTATATTTTTTTTGAGATAAAATTTTAATAAGATTTAGTCCAAGAAAACCAGAAGCACCTGTAATCAAGATGTTGTATTTCATGCATTTAACTTTATAAAATTCTCAACTTTTTTATGAAGATAGTCAAGATGTCGTGTAGTTAAACCTTGGTGACACCCCAATAGCACGCCACCTTTCATAACTAAGTCAGATTCAATAAACTTTTCTCCTGCATAAAATTTCTTATACTTTTTAAAACAAGGTTGTCTTAATATATTGCCTGTAAATACTACACGTGTCTGAATATTGTTTTTTTCTAAATAAATTTGAAAATCTTTTCTAGAAAATGGTGCACTATTTTTAATTATTATAGGAAAAGCTAGCCAAGGTGTTATCACATCTGTTAATGTTTTAGGCATGATAAATAAATCAGGATATTTTGAAAAGAAATTATAGTTATAAATAAAATTTCTTGACCTTTTTTTTATGTTTCCAGCAAGGCCATTTAATTGTGTAAGAGCAAATGCAGCACTGATTTCTGAAGGCTCAAGATTATAACCCATTTCTTCAAAGATAAATTTTTTATCGTAATCAATCCCATCTAACTTAATGTTAAATCTATTTTCAATTTTTTCAGAATTTTCTTTAAATAAAGAAGAACTTCTACCCCATGATCTCAACAGTAAGCATTTTTCATAAAGTTTCTTATCATTTAGACAAAGCATGCCACCATTTCCAGCACCATTAATTATGTGTGATCCATAAAAACTTGTTATTGATATGTCAGAATATTTTCCTGTATTACTACCTTTAATTGTTGCGCCTAAAGTATCTGCAGAATCTTCGATAGTAATAAGGTTATGTTTTTTTGCAATTTCTTTTATTTTTTTCCAATGAGGAATATTTCCTACTAAATTAGGAATACAAAGAGCAACAGTTTTATTGTTAATTTTTTTTTCTATTAGGGATTCGTCAACACAGAATGTTTCAGCATTAACGTCCACTAACCTTGGAAATAAATTAGCTTTATCAATTGAAGAGATTGCCGTTCCAAAATTTAAAGCTGGTGTAATTACTTCACTATTATTCTTAAAATTTAAAGCTTCAAAGACTATTAATAAGGCTGATGATGCTGAGTTAAGCATAATTCCATATTTTTTATTGAATAATTTTGCAATTTTTTTTTCTAGCAGATCGACATTTTTACCCATCTGAGTAGATGTTTTTAGAACCTTTAAAACAGATGAAATTTCTTTTTCTCCATGAACACTTTGCCCGTATGTAACTCGCATAATATATTAGCTCTTATTAATTGTTAAAAAATTTAAATTTGAACTCTTATACATAAAAAACTTAAACCAAACAAGTCCATTTGAGTTTTATGAAATAAACAAGCTATTATTAATATGAATTGAATGTCATGGTGCAGGTTTTACACTTAAAGTAATAATATCAATCAGAAGTATCGTAAGTGACAATAATTTCACGTTTAGTAGACTTGGCAATGTCCTACTC
>TARA_B110000858_G_C17809487_1_pt1 | contig 11212 bp, 13 predicted proteins | sample TARA_B110000858 | Tara Oceans TARA_B110000858 (sample SAMEA4398247) | marine metagenome | biome: Polar Biome; feature: [SRF] surface water layer (ENVO:00010504); material: water (ENVO:00002006), including particulate matter (ENVO:01000060) such as... | depth 5 m | reverse complement strand
TATGATCCGTATACCGACGAAGAGTATCTCGAAACCCTCTATGGGGGGAAAGACAAACTTAAATTACGTTTTTAATCTTCCTTCATAGTTTGTTGTATGGCTCTAATTGTCCCAAAGATGCAAGAGATGAAAAAAACAGTACTAATCACATAGAACCAATTTGACTCTGGTAGGAACTTTTTAATTTCGATATCGTGTCCGATCGTGCTACTACTGAATTCGCTCCAGAATTCATAGGTGCTCAAGAATTCTTGCTTATAAAAAACCGAAACAAAATCATCCCTCGTGTTCGCTACATACCCAATGTATACATCAATTTGGGATACAATAGGCAATGCCTGTTCCAATAAAATACTAGCTCCCCGGGGTGTAATGTAGTACATCTGAGTACCACCGAAACCATTTCTAGGTTGAACCTTGCACCAGTACGTACCGCACTCAGACCTGTCAGCAAAGGGTAAATATACAATAGCTGCATGGTCTGCACCTGCTGGGATGCGTGAAATGGCAGCGTGCATGAAATCTTTGTCCATGCGAACATCATCTTCCAGAACAATGATAGGTTCGTCCAATTCAACAGCCTTCTTCCATAAAGCAATGTGTGATAAAGAACACCCTAGGGCAGAAGCTTTCCCCGTGTGCATGAAGTCAGTGTCTAGACCATGTGCTACGTGATATCGAGCAAATGGAGACACTCTTACATCTGCAGAAATATCAAGAAGAGACGCGTCTACTGCTGGAAATTTTGCAGTTTTATTGTGTGGAAATACTTTTTGGATTTGTGGCAGGTGTTCGTTACAAAAATTACCTCGAAGACGCTCCAAACAGATCATAAAGGCTGGAAACATGTTTTGATGGGATTATTTATTGTTAAATACACCGTTAGGAAGGCGGTGTATTTACATTTCGTATAGTTGAACAAAATGATCTCACCCACCGCCCAGGCTGTTGAACCTGTGTTTTTATTTTTTGCGTCTGTTTTTAGACTACCCTGGACCGTATGGGATAGGCTCAAAGAAATCATTCGATCAACTATTTCCCTAAACGGGTACACTGCAATAAACCCAGACGGTGTACTGGGTGAAGGAGAACAACGTAGATATGACGAGAAAGAAGAAGGTGAAAAAAAGGAAGGATGACGAATTACATCTGAATTTCGTAGATAAAGTATGCATCGGTATTATTATACTTACAGTTTTGGGGGCTATCATAGTGCAACATTTACCTTTGTAACGGTGTATAACAACTAAATATATTCTATAAATCATGTATCGTCCTATTAAAAGACGCAGAAAGTGTACTTTTGATGTACAGCGAATATCTGACACCCATTACCATGCCAAAGCCACTGTTGATTTTAATTCCCCTTTCCGCACAAAGAAAAAACATTACGAATTCCCCATAGACGATACGACTATCTTTGAAATGGCATCCTCCAATGGGATGGAAATCCTGATGCCCCCGGAACCCGCACAAGCCTCGCCCCCTGCTATATCTCCCCCAGAAATGGATCTGGACACAAGACTCTACCCTCACCAGAAAGCAGGTGTATTAAAAGCTGCTGCCTGGGGAAAGGCTATGATTGGAGACGAGATGGGTGTGGGAAAGTCTGCCCAAGGCATTATGTTGGCAAAACACTTTGGAGGACGGGTGTGTATCGTGTGCCCTTCTTACCTCTGCAAGAATTGGACGAGAGAAATGGCATTCTGGTACCCTGACCACGAGATCTCTATTGTGGGTAAGAAGGTACCGGAAACCTCTACCATTATCTCCTACGACCTTACACACCGCAGAGATCTTGGCAAGTTCAACGTCCTCATTCTTGACGAATCTCATTACGTGAAAAATAAAAACGCAAAGAGATCGAAAGCCATTATGAAACTCGCGAAAAGGACACCACATGTCTTTTTACTCACAGGAACCCCCGCACCGAATAAACCTGTTGAACTGTGGAGCCAACTCAGCATGCTGACCCCGATCGGCACCTACACGAGCTTCACACGCAGATATTGCGGAGCCAAACAATCACCCCTAGGATTTGTAGATGTTTCGGGTGCCACACATAAACAGGAGCTTGCTTGGTTGATGAAAAGCACTTGTCTCATACGCAGATTGAAGAGAGACGTGTTGCAGCATCTGCCTCCTAAAACGAGAACCACTCTAGAGGTGGACGTGCCTTGTAAGGGGATGAAGCAAAAGTTTAAGCGGTGGAAAGAGATCAATAGGCTGTGCCTGCAGCAGGAGACACACGAGCTCATCTTTGAGAGGAAACAACTCGTGTCTGAACTCTTTCTAATGACAGCAGATGCTAAAGTGGACGTGATCAAAAAGATATGTGCAGATTTACCACCCAGGACTCTTATCTTTCATCATCACAAAGTGCTGGGAGACGCGATAGAAGAGGTGTTGCCCTGCATGCGGATTGACGGGTCTACTCCCAGAGATAAGAGGGACGACTATGTGAAAGATTTCCAAGAAGGAAGAATCGACTACTGTTGCTTGTCCATGCTGGCTGCAGGGACGGGTATTACACTGACAAGAGCGACCAACATTGTGTTTGCTGAGTTGTATTTTGTGCCCGGAGTCTTGATGCAAGCAGAGGATAGGGCTCATCGTATTGGATTAGAGGAACCTCTTACGGTGACATACGTGATCGCAAATGGGTCTTTGGACACCCACATGTTCAAGAGGGCTACCTCTAAGCTCAGTATATTAGATAAATGTTTAGATGGGAGAAGTGATCGGAAGTTCATGTGAGTATTAACCTGTACACTCTTACAATAATGCAAACACTTTATTTCGCCTACGCAGTGTATGGCTTCACCTTTGCCTTTATTTCTCTCTCTGTGCAGTACCAGATGGTCAACATGTATAATTTCTCTTCCTCCGATTTAGCCTTTGCTTGGTCTTGCGTGAGTTTGCCTTGGGCGTTTAAACCCTTCTATGGTTTCATATCTGATAAAACGGGCAGAAGGGTGAGCGTCTGTTTAGGGGCTTTCACGGGCGCACTCGTACTTGTTTATCTGCCCACATTTGGTGAGTATGTCGTCTATGGCATGACCCTGTCGTCCTTGTGCATTTGCTATGCGGACGTAGCTTCCGATTCTATTGTGGTGACGTACACGAAGACGCGTGGGAAAGCGCTGCAGAGTAATTGCTGGACAGCGAGATCGTTTGGGTCCATGATCGGTACCGGGTTAGCTGGAATGGCTTACGAGTATTTGGGGTATAGCACGGTGCTTCGGATCTCTGCCATTGGACCGTTTATCTTATCCCTAATGATCTGGAACATTAAAGAACCAGTCCAAGAATCATCCTCTTTGAAGAACGCGCTCAAATCCATCTATGCCATGCGACATCTTGTGTTGATTGCGGTTTTTATGGGTCTTACTCCCGAAGTGAACAATGTCTTCTTCTACACTCTGAAAGATAAGTTAGAACCGATTGAGTTGTCGCTTATTAGCGTGACCGGTTCTATGGCGGCTTGTGTTGTGTCTTTCTTCTTCCAGTATATTGACAATTATAAAGCGTGCCTCCGACTAGCAGTAGTCCTGGGAATCATCAGTTCGTTCTTAGCCTTCTGTACGTACGTAGGTGCGCCGGCTTTTGAGATGGAGATGATTCGGAGTGTCATAGGCGGTGTGGCTGGGATGTGTTTTGTATTGCCTCTTGTGATCGGAGCTGCAAAGTTAAGTACGGACGGGTCCGAGGGTGTATCTTATGCCCTGTTTGTGTCTATTATGAACCTGTCTGGCGTGGTGGGAGAGATGGTCGAGGGTGGTGTGGTGCGTGAACTGGACGATATGGGTCTGTTTCTGATCGTGGCAGCTGTGGTGTCTTGGTTACCGCTGTTGGTGATATGAGACCTGACACGTGCAACAGGCTGGTATGTGAACATGAGACCGATTTTGCCACAATGTGGGCGCCGTCTTACAGTAGGCATTTTGGGGAAAAACTCTATATATAGTCATATACTGTGTTTTAAAAAATGTCTGGTGAAAGTAAGGATGATGTACTTTTAGGTGTAGCTAGTGGACCACAGTTCTCAGAAAGTGAGTTAACATATGGAGGCGTGACATCGATATCGTTCTCTGCAGATGGGAGAAACATTGTGTCTGAAGTTAGGGACACTCAAAACTATATGTCTGATATTAGTTTGTATGATCATTCATGCAGGGGGAAGCCCAAACTAGAGTTCTTATTAGACTATGCATACAACTTATTTGACTATATTGAAAAGTATTCCCCAGAGTGGTTCGTGTCAGTCGATTCAAATGTAGCATCTGTAATTACATCGACTATGTGGGACACTGTTCAGTTAAATATTCAAGACGACCTGATTCGTACATGGACCCAGGGTAATATAACTCATGTGCAGTTCGCTGATTCACATAAACACAGGGCGTTGACAGCAGATCGGGGTGGAATTGTGGCAGTGTGGAATACTGAAAGCGAAAACACGCTTGCTACGTACCAAACCATTTCAATCATAAAGTCTTTATTATTCTCACCAGATGGTAGATTGGCTGTTTTCAGCTATGATTATAATTCATTCACTGTTTGGGATCTAAAAGAAAAAACAGTTTTAAAACACCATATTGGAAAACGAAAGAAACGCCTCAGGAGAACTTTTACTTTATGTTCGTTCTCTCCAGATATGCAACATATTGCTGGTATCATAAATAGAGGTAAAACTAATGCTGAACTGTTTATTATGAATTTGACAGGGAAGATATTACATGCAAGGGTGTTACCACGTGTCACTTGCATCGCATGGGATCCGCTTGGTTTTACATTTGCCTGTGGGTTTCAAAATCGCACGACGAGGCTTATTCGTAATGATTTTTCACGAAAGCAGTTTCTACAGCGCGAGTTGGACTCTTTCCATTCGGAAAATGCAGCTGCGAGTCAAACTGGGATGGGGTCATCCGATTTCCTAGTCAGAGAACGTGCACGGATGGCGATAAACGCTGCACGTGAGACGCTGGGGGGGTCATTTACAGAAGACGAAATAACGACTTTTGGTCCACAGTTCGGAATTGATGGGGAACAAATGATGAGGGAAGAACAAAATGAACCTACATGGTCTGAACACGAGCAACCTTCTATAGACTACCCAGCTCCCAAAAGGCAAAAAAGATTAATGGAAATATTCGGAGCATTGCGATTTTAGGTGTCAGTTTAATCTTGATGTTTGTCTATATATTCAGAGCCCCTATCGGAAATGTCTGCTCCGGTGTGGTTTACAGTGATCTTCGCTATGACAGGGTTGGTGATCATTACCTTTTTCGCCTGTCGTCACGGTGTATTTGAAGAATGTTGTAAAGGCAAACACCATGAACTCCTCCCATCAGACAGATACAGAATCGGAATCGGAATCAGAGGACATGCCACAGACGAAGGATTGGGTTCTAGCAAGGTCTCAACTATCCGAGCTGAATCAGAAGAGGAAGATGCTTATGGAGACCATGAAGAGGAAAGCAGACGAAGTGGAGGATTATCTGAGGACGAGCGATCGGAAAAAGATGAAGATTGGAGGGGTACAGTGTGAAATTAAGTCTAGCAAGCATGTGCCTTGGAATGAGAAAACGATTCGGGAACATATGGACGAGGATGGTAAATTGGATGTGGCAGTGTTCAAATCACAGATGACCACCGTCAAAGAAAGACTTGTAATGAAGTGATATATACTAGGGATCAAATCCATTAAATGTTAGCCATTAGCTCAGGTGGTGATCACATTGCTTATGTACTTGGTATGTTGAAAGGTGTGTTTATAACTCGACCTTCGATTACCGAATGGAAAAAAGTATGTGGCATCTCTGCAGGGGCACTTGTAGGTACAAAAATAGCACAAGTGGATATAGAGGACAGAGCTAATTTTATTAAAAGTATTAATCATCTAATGGACTCTCACAAAACCATTGCTAAATCTTGGTCTACGATGGGCTCTATCGTCAGCCTTGCAAAAGCCTTCTTTTGGCACACTGGGCTCTTTAAAAGCGAACTGTACAGTATGATCAGTGAAGAATGGGATACAAAATACAGGGAGCTTTACGTAGGTACCTATAACCAAACAGAAGGTCGGTACCAGTCCTTTGGTCCCACTCCCGATATCCCACAGGTGACCGCGAGTGCATCTATCCCTGTTGTGTTTGAACCCATTACAATGAAAAACATGAAGTACTGCGACGGAGCTGTTGCACACATCTTGCCAATTCAAGAGATTAAAGAGCATTGGGACAAGGGGGATTTGGATGTAATGATATGTTATCCTACAACCCATTCTGAATTTATGAAATCGTCCGACTATATGACAAAGTACAGGTTGGTGGGCAGGGTGTTTAACACTTTGAGCGAAAATACCTGGTACAATCTGAATAGGGATCTGGACGATTTGAGCGAACTTGTGGGGCAGGATGTGAGAGGCGGTGGGGTTTTCAAGGTGGGAGATAAGACTGTGCGGGTCTATGTTCCGAAGAAGGGATACTACTGCGATGTCGTAAATAGAGATTATCAGACGCTTAAGAAGATGCATGAGCACGGCGAGGAGGTGGCAAAAGAGCTGCTAAATACAAAATAAACTCTTCTTCTTCTTGTGCACGCTTTTCGATTCTTCTCTCCTCAACCATGTCTCTCTCCGCCGCTTGGTTAATCTCCTCGTCTGTGATGTCCATCTTCACTACTTGGGGTCTGTATTTATAGTCATCGCACCTGTCTATAAGTATGACTTATGTGACACACTGTGCAAATATAACATTTCTCTAATGGGGTTGTACCTACACTAAACTCGGCTACAGGTTTGTATAAATGACATTTAATACATTCTCTTAACATTTTTATGTTCTAAAGCACCTTTATACCTCGTCTAAGCACTGCAGCTCATGCACGCGTCCACCTCGTTCACTTGTACGGGGTTGACTTTCGGTCGGCTCCTTAGGTAGTACATTCCCGTCTTGAGCTTGGCTTTCCAGCTATAGAACAGCATTGCACTTACCTTATTCATAGTAGGTTCAGCCAGGTGCAGGTTCATGCTCTGACTTTGGCACACAAAGGGTTGCCTTCTAGCAGCGTGCTGTATCACGTATTTCTGACTGATTTCCCACACGTTTTTAAACACAGCCTTATGCTTCTCGGAAATAGGAGCATTTTGCACACTCCCGTAATCTCGTAGCATCACCTTCTTCACTTCCTCCCAGTTGCTCACTTTGGATCGTAGCACGTGGTTTTCTACCATAAATTCACCAGAGAGAACCCTGCGGTTGTACAGGTTTGAGGTTCTTGGGTCGGTGCCTTCTGAATTGCCCAGAATCTGAGCTGTACTCGCAGTGGGCATGAGCGCAATGAGCAAAGAATTCCTGAGCCCATGGGTCATGATCTGCTGTTTTAGTCCGTCCCAATCGTATCTGGTAGGTTTGAGTCCGTAAAAATCGAATTGGAGAATGCCTTTGGAAGCAGGGCTGCCTTCAAAACTGTAGTGAGGACCCTTTTCTTGAGCAAGTTGGCAGGATGATTTGAGTGCATGGTAGTACATAGTTTCAAAGATAGCTCCGTCCAAGTCCAATGCCTCTTGCGATTCGAAGGACATGTCATGCATTTGGAATATGTCCGATAGCCCCTGCACCCCAATACCCATGGGACGATGTTTCATGTTGGAAGTCTCTGCCTCACCGAGGGGATAGTATGTCTGGTCAATAACCCTATCCAAATGCCGCACAACGTCCTCCACCCTAGCTCCAAACTTGTCGAACTGAAATGTACCATGCACAAATGCTGGTAGAGCTACTGAAGCGAGAGTGCAGACAGCAATCTCATCCGGGGAGGTGTATTCGCAGACTTCCACGCAGAGATTACTCCCTTTAATGGTCCCCAGGTGCTTCTGGTTGCTGCAGGAGTTCACACGGTCCTTGAACATGACGTAAGGGGTTCCTGTTTCGATCTGAGAGCGAATGATTTTCTCCCAAAGATATCTTGCTTGAATCTGGCGTCCTGGCAAAGTTGTTTCTGCTTCAACATATTTCTGGTTAAACTCTTCCGAGTGGTAATCTTGCAGGTTGATTGTTTTGGGACAGAATAAGGTCCACGATTCATCCTTTTCAACCCTCTCCATAAAAAGATCAGGCACCCAGAGAGCTGTGAATAGATCACGTGCTTTACTGTTTTCGTCTCCGTGGTTCTTTCGGAGATCCAGAAAAGCTTCAATGTCTGGGTGCCACGGTTCTAAATACATGGCAAAGGATCCCTTCCTTCTGCGTCCTTGATCTACGTATCTTGCAGTCTCGTTAAACACCCGGAGCATGGGTACAATACCGTTTGATTTGCCCATAGCCCCTTGGATGTGAGATCCAGTGGAGCGAATGTTGGATATACTTAACCCTATACCACCTGCAGTTTTGCTGATGAGAGCGCATTGCTTCACCGTATTAAAAATCCCAAGAATACTGTCATCCTGCATGCATCCTAGAAAACAAGAGGCATACTGTCCATTTGGCATTCCCGCATTGAAGAGAGTCGGTGTGGCATGGGTGTATTCTTTGGCTGAGAGTGCTTTGTAGCAATGTACAATCTCCTCCACAGTGTCGTAAAGAGAAGCTGCAACTCTCATGAGCATATATTGCGGTCTCTCGATAATGAGACCATCCTTATTTCGCATGAGGTAAGATCTCTGCAAAGTTCGAAGAGCAAAAAGATCGTACGTGAAGTCATTGTTGTGCAGGATATGATCATCCAGAGGTAGTCTTTGCACTTTGGCGTGGAAAACAGGGTCTAGAGGAAGGCTAAGCATGGCTTCCGTGAAGCTGGGTGATGTTTGCTTATGTATGCCCATCATTTCGATACGTCCAGCTACGAGTCCATATCCAGCAGACTGGGCAGTGTTGGCAAAGTAGGTGTTGAGCTGTGGTGCAGATATGTTGGCTGGGATGCCTTTCATGATGGTTTCAACCAAGCCGCTGGTCTTTCCTTCACTCACGTGGCTCAGAAAGCGATGTACTTTTGCTTTCGAGACAGGTTCTGTGGATCCATTTCTTTTATGAACGAGCATGTTGGTTAGAAAATCTAGCGGGGTTATATACACCGTTCATAAAATGACCGTTGGGAAAACGAAACTTCCAGGGGGGTTTGGTGGAATACTGTTGGGAATTTGTGATGCATAGATGATTTAAGATTATGGCATTTTTGCAACTAAAAAAATGACTGGGGTTTGGGATTTGTATTCTATCGCTGGTGTACTTAGGTTTTCTAGAAATTCCAAAATGGATAAAATCGAATGCTTTGTGGCGGGTCGAAAATAGCGAGCGGGCTTCGGTGGAAGGATAGTGTGATACATGCTCATGGTGACGATTTCGCATGTGCGTCGGATATGTTCCGGGTGCATTTAAATAAGATTAGCCCACCGGGCGAGTTCCAACTGCGGCGGATTCGTGCGCACGGTGTATCCAACCCCCCGCAATATTTAAGCGTAAAATGAATCTGTTCCTGCTCCACCGAAAGCACGGCAAAAATGTACGCATGCACTGCAATCGCCATGCTGTAAAAATGGTACTAGAGACAGCACAGTTGCTATGGGCTGCTGCTCATGCTGGTGGGGCTCCTGTAGATTCTGTGGGGGTCACCCCCTACAAGCTCACTCACAAATGGCACCCGACTGCTATATGGGTTCGCAAAACGCTCGAGAATTGGGAATACACAATGAAGTTTGCATTTAAACTGTCCAGAGAGTATACCCGCAGGTACAAGAAAGTGCACAAATGTCATGCGCACTTTGTTGCTCTCAAAAAGTTAGGCTACTACCCCCCTACCGAGACTCGGGATATAAAAAAACCGTGCGGCAAGATTAAGAAAACCAACTGCACGCCTTTCCCACTGGCTATGCCAGACGAGTGCGTAGTGTATAGGAATAATAAAGTGGACGCTGTTCGTAGTTACAGAAAGTACTACAAACAAAAAAACAGGGAGTGGGCAGAGAAAGGACGTCCTATGAAATACACGACTAAATATTGTGAAGTATAAATATTACTTTTATGTTATAAAATGCCTAAAGTAAAGAAACCGAAGCCGAAAACGAAGCCGAAAACGAAGCCGAAGCCGAAGGGGAGGTGCTGGTCGGGGTATAAGCCCACTCCAGGGAAAAAAGCATTTTCGAAAGGTAGCTGCACGAAGGGTTAGTCTTCAAAAGTATCAGCAATGTCCCTCAATTCTTCCAATGCTATGCTAGGTTGTCCACCCACGAGCAGTTGCACGTTAGCAGCTCTACACAGTGTTGCAAATACCTTTAGATTACTCTGTTCATGTCCGTTGTTAATAATAATTGTATCATATTGTTTGTAATTTACCAACATTGGGTCCACTTCAATGAGTTCCAGAGTTCTTCCTCTCGGCTCCCATTGGGGGTTTCCCACCTTTACGTGTATCATTTATCCACCCGTGCTTGAACTTATACTGTGGTCTACATCCAGTGAAATACATATTTTCATTGGTGCAGTCTTCCAGCAGTCGTTTCTCTATGTTACAGCGTACGCGCTCCCTTTTGCATTTTTCATACATAAACTTTACGTATGCGCACTTGGCGCTCATCTTTTGCCAGAACTATAAAGGTTAAATACACCATGCAAATGGATTACGAAGGGTCCTCTTTCAAATCAGTGTGGAAAGACGGACTTTTGCGAATCCGAGCCTACCGGTTGGAGTCGGACACATTTGATCTGATGGGTATTATTTTAGACGCCGCCATAGAGCAAGAAGAATTCAAACTGGCATGGGACTTGCGCGACATGGAGCCCGTTTCTGTTCGCCAGATGTGGTCTGTCATCTCGTTTGGAACAAAAATACAACCCAAACTGCACGGAGCCGTCACTGCGTCAAGTATCCTCGTATCACCCAAGTACGAAAAAACATTAAGATTTATTTTAAAATATGCTGGTCCATCAAGCCCGTGTTATGTGGGTACGGATGCACACGAAGCGAAGCGGTTTTTGAGTTAAAATCTAAAAGATACATTAGTGTACCCTCTAGGCGAGGGCGGTGGGGACCTCTGTGATTCTGGGTACCCGTATCTCACCCCCCATTCACTCGCAGTTTCCTCCCCATCCGAAGGCGAGGGCGAGGTCGGCGAATAGTCTGGTGACCTCGGTATATATGGCGAGGGCTCATCCTCCCCATCCGAAGGCGAGGGTGAGGTCGGCGAATAGTCTGGTGAGGTCGGTATATATGG
>TARA_B110000858_G_scaffold176360_1_pt1 | contig 11218 bp, 5 predicted proteins | sample TARA_B110000858 | Tara Oceans TARA_B110000858 (sample SAMEA4398247) | marine metagenome | biome: Polar Biome; feature: [SRF] surface water layer (ENVO:00010504); material: water (ENVO:00002006), including particulate matter (ENVO:01000060) such as... | depth 5 m | reverse complement strand
CGGGCAACCCCAATCATCCAACTCTGAATTGCGACCCAAATTTGTGTGAGATGAAATCTTTGGGGAACGCCGGTGTGACCTGGTCCAAGGTGCTGGCGAAAAAAATGTTGGTGGACATGACTCAATCGAACGGGTTTGACTGGGGATGGACGGAATGGCTCCGACAGCAGAAGATACCGCAGTACGCCGCCAAGGATTCGCTGGTGCTGCACGTCGGGATGCACGGAACGTGGGGCGCGGATTCAAAGCGGGAAAAGTCGGTAGGGTTTCCAATGGACAAGTTGTCACCGGATGTGCGTGGAAGAGCGGAAATGTTTTTGAAAGGGATGCTCTATTAATATACTACGTCTAATGTACTACGTCTAATGTACTACGTCTTTTGCACTACTTTTCGTACAAAACTATGCTCGATTTAGGCGTCTCCTCGAGAGTATGGTGGTAATCATGGCATGTTTACAAGCGATAAATGTCAACCGACAGAATCCTATATTTAAGTGCCTTATTTCTTCTCAAATGAGAGTTGTGTTCTTTTTATGTCTGTTGTTTGGTGTACACAAATCTCAAAAGTTACGCGATTCACGGAGGCGACTAAACTGGATAGGGGACACATGGTTACCACCAAATGGTATTCTGTTTTCAACGTTGGAAATAAGAAATAAACTAAAAGACAAAAATGTTTTAATAATTGGAGACTCATTGGCTAGACGTTTTACAGCTACATTGTCTACGATTGTTGAGTCTGAAACGAATGATATTTCAACCGGTATCATAGATGAACGTCAAACATTGGGGAAGGGGGGGCACAATATGGCAAAATGGAGTGAAAGACTCGAATTTAGATGGGCACCACATGCTTCAGATATTTGTAATGTCAATATCCCCTCACAAATAACTACTATTGTTGTTGCTATTGGGATACATGATGCCGAATCGTCAGCTGACGTGAATTCGTATAAATCTAAGATAGATGGAGCCATGGCATGTTTACAAGCGACGAATGTCACTGTTGTTTGGCGTACAGCTCCGAATATGTATGCGAAAGGGAATCCCAAGAGAACACAGGAAGTGAATACGAATGTCCAACATTTCAACCAAATCGCACTGACGTTGGTTACAAAATATCCCAGAATTAAAACGATTGATTTTGCAAAAACTGTCAATTTTAAATCGTTGGGTAATGAGCGCTTAAAAGGGGATTCTAACGAACATTACGGAAACATAGTAAGATTAGTAGAGATACAAACATTAATGTTTCACATTTGAATAATATCTACTACAAATTTAATTTTTTTTTTAATAAAGTGGGTCCTCTAACAAGATCATTTTCCAATTGTCAACGTCGTGTTCGATTCTTCTCCATGCTTTGAGTACGTGACGTGGGTCTTTCCCAGCAAGAGCAATCGGAATGACCTTCATTGTATTGTTTGATAAACGCACTCGCAACAAAAGATAGGGTTGTAGAAAATACATTTTTTTTATTTTTTCATGAATTTTTTTATAATATCCCATTTATCTCGGGTCATATCATTTGCATCATCATACAATACAACGGGTCCTTTTATTGTACCAGGATAACGATAATTTGGATTTTTTTCACCATGTCTAACCTTGTCCAGTATTTTCGTAGCCACTTTATTCACACCATATGATCTTTGCTTTGTCCTTGCCTCTTCGTCCCATCTTGCCATCATATCAAAATTTGAAAAAATGTATGATTTTAAGAAATGTTGGTCACACTTGGGCGTCACGTTTAACAGGAGACACTTCGCTTGCATTGGCCGTCTTTGTTCTGCATTGGCCGTCTTTGTTCAAATACCAGTGACCCCACTTTTTCGCACGCTTTATTTTGGCGTCATTACCTATGATCCAGTTGAATTGAATTACCTTTACCTTTGGAAATTGATTTGGATTTTTATAATACAATCCAGGAGCAAAAAACATTTCATTCAACCATGTTATTTTAAGGGATGTTTCTCTTGAAAGGAGTTTTTGTAACATTAATTGTTCGGAACCATGATCGCCCATGTGACTTCCTTGCACTGAATTAGACATGACATTTTGTATTTTTGCAAGTAATTTTGCCCATATACTTAAAGTTGACTTTGTAGGATGCATGAGTAGAAAGCCACCACTCACGAGTTTGCTATCACCAGGTGCCCTATCACTCACTAATATCATGTCACCTTTTGCCTGTATAAACTGGTTTGTAGGATCTTCTAACCATACTGCATCAGATTCCGTTAACCATAGTGTAATCCTATTTTGTAACAAACGCATCAGTAATTTTGTACGAAACAACATAAAATCATAATAAGCATATTGGCCATAACTCAAATCTTTAGGAGTTTCGTAGAGTTCCAGAACAACATTTAATTTAGAGTCGAAATTCAAAAGTTGTTCATACGCATGTTGGTCTACTGTGATGAACAGTGTTTTTTCAAGAACACCAGGAAATGAACGAACATTGCAAATCCAAGATTTAGTCATGTTAACAAACCCATGGTTCAACAGCTGAATGTTCACAAAACCATTTTTTGATTGCATGATCTTTCCTTTTTGAATGTAGTCTGTCTTGCTGTGGTCTGTTGCAGCTGCTGACATTTTGTCAGTTTTAGCAATTGGCAACCGACCGGCAAAACACTGTTCAGGATATGTCGGTTTATTTTCACGCATTTTCGAAACAATATAGTCGATACTACTCATTGGATTGCCGAAATGATACTCAGATTCTACAATCATTGCAAATTGAACACCAAAAGGATGGTGGTCAACATTTTGAAATGTATTCGCATACTCGGGTTTTTGACCATCCGACATGTACACAACATGTTTTATTTTTTCTGGAAGGAGTTTTGAGATGCTGTCTTGGGTATAGTGACACGTTTCTTTCCAATTTTCCTTCTTATGTGTGCAAAAGTTGTTTAAAGTCTCGGCTCTTTCTACACAGGTACCGTCTAACCACCGACCATGGACGGTTGCAATTGGACCGTCGTAGGATGCCAGTATTTCGGAAGCCTTTTGCAGTAAGGTGTGTTTTAATTTTATCAAAGGCCAGACTTTTTTGTTGAACCTCGATTCTGTTTTTTCCGAATAAAACGAGTCCACGGGACTGATGGTGGTTTGACATGTGCCATCAAAGTAGAGTTGGACCCGCTCGTGTGGTTCAAACCATTGATTGTAAAATTCAGACCAAACTTTATCCAGGCCTAAAATACCTTGCGTAGGAATTGCATGGAAAATACTGACCATATGATTGCTAGTTTGCCCCATCGCAGGCCCTTTCAAACAGACATCAGTTTGGGACTGAAATCGTAAAACGATTTCAGAACAATGTGGGCAAAAAGGATTGTCACGCCTATCGAACAACTCTGCGTTCAAGCCTGTAATAAGTTTCTGTATATGTTGCTTCGGGTTATCAACTTTGTAATAGACCGTTTTTTCAGGGATTTTGTATGGAGCTTCCAATCCTGTATTGACCCAGGGCAGACCCGGCGTATTGTTTGGCATGAAATATGAACAAAGATGCAGTTCTACACCTACTTGTTTCGGCTTAAATTTCGATTTCGCTATTTGTTTCAAAATGGACCACTCCCAACCTTCAATATCCATTTTCAAGTAGTCAGGCACGCCATACTTTTCAGCGACAGCATCCCATGGCATGTACGGCAACACATTGCCGATGCATGTTTTATGAAGTGTCACTCTGTCTTTAATTCGGGATGGGACTGTAAAATCGCCGGTACAGTCGAATGTATGAACCATGCATTTCGTTGCGTCGAATACAGCTTCTTCAAAATCCCACTGGTCATTTGACCCGAGAGAAAAAATAATGCAGTTATTCGAGTCGAAGTCGTCCATGCATATGTGTTTCTCATCGTCGCCAGAAGCGAACTTCTTCAGAGTTTTACATTTCGCCATCTTTCCGAGTGCGTCAAACGTTTGTTTTGAATTTGCTTTGTTTATATCACATTTGACCTCCGCTTTAGCTGTCATTTTTTGATATATATTATCAAACGTTTTTGCTCTTCCATCCCATTCATATTTGACCAATACCGTTGGAAAATTCATTTCAACCTCTGCCGCCAGGGCAAAGTCACGTCCCTCTGTACGTCCGTAATGTTCTCCCTTTTCACGCATATGTGCTGCCAGCGTTTTCTTTCCAGACAAATTCACATACAATGTGTACAAGTCGTGTTGTTTGCAAAACCAAATGAAATACTGTGTCCACATGTGGCGTTTGTCCAAGACGTCAAACCAGTCCGATGTAATCAGCCCTGGTGTTTTAATGTTGACCGTGGACGTATCGACCGAATCAATCCAGTTCAAAAAGGCGCGCCATTGTTTCCAGTGTGGTGAAAAGCCAATGGAACCAACCAAACGATACAAAAATGGTGCATGATTGTTGACTATTTCCATCTGTTTCTGTGGTTTTTGTGGCACAAGTGTCTGTCTTTGAAGAGAAATGCCAGCCAAATCATCACGTTCTCCATAGGCTTCCCACGCTTTATTGAGCCAGAAGTACCATTGTGGCGACACTTCAATGTCATCTTCCAGGATAATGGCACGCTCGTTTTCTTTTGGATGCCAAGCACGAAACCATGCGTTTCGTAGCCCGTTGTTTTGTTCAGCGACCTCGATAGTCAAATCGCCATGCGAAAAGTCAAAGGATTCGGCTACTTTGATACAAGCGCGGTTGTCGTCTGATTTATCAATATGAATGTAGATGTCTACTTTATCACCAGCATAGTCTGCCTTTTCTATTGAGTCCAGTAATCTTCGTAGTGATTCTGCCCGGTTCATGGTGAGGACGTGCAAAATAAAGTTGTCATGCTGCTGGGTTTGTTGTAAAACCTCAGAAACACGATTCATGGATGACTTCATTTCAATTGCATTGTAATTTAACCCAAGAATATATGCAAGTCTTGCATAACACAGATTCATATTAGTAGTATCCATAAATTCAATCACCTTCGTGTTTGGATGGGACGCCCAAATATTTAATAACCCCGCGCCATGTGGAGCAATGACCGTGTGGGCATTTCTGAAATTTTGAAGTTGTTGTTGAACAGATAGAAGGTGGCTGTCGTCGTGTACAACAACATTTGAGCTAAATCGCTTTGCTACATTTAATATATCGGCCCAATTTGACTGTGTTCTGCTTTTGGTTCTCTTCACAACCAACACGTGTTTATTTGGCTGATTATCTGGTAGATACGAGTTTATTTTTTCTTGCAACCACATAATTTGTTGCGGAGCTGGGTTGCCGCATTTTCCCAACTCTGGAATCAGCAATGTCTTCGCGAAAATTGTACCAGTGATAATTTGATGTTCTTGCACTCCAACGACTCTCAGCCATTCGATGACAAATTTCGTTTTGGCCGATACATGGATTTTGTATCTCTCAATATTTTGTACATAAGCCAAACCAACCAAGGCTTCGCCAACAAAATGCCACGGTCCAGAACCCCAGGGCATAGCAATAGTTATTACTTTGTCGTATTGAGGGGTGATGTCTTGTCGCGCAGCGCCAAAATTTAAGTTTTTGTTGATATCACAACCGGCATTTCGGAAAAGTTTGCAAGTGATAGAGTTAGCAATCAACCCTGAGGTAGTACAGACTGCATTTTCAATTGTTGCAACGCGTTGGTGGGAAAAATCTTTGCCCAATGTCGTTATTTTTTGATCGAAACTTGTTTGTTGGTACGAAGAAACAATTTCTCTGTAAGCAATGCGATGATTTTTTGAGAGGGCAGAGAATAAATTACTGTCCATGTTCCATGCATGAGGACTATTTTGTTTCGCACCATTTTGTTTCACTGGTTGAATTGAGTAGTCCACCGACTCTATTTCTGCCTCCCAAATGTATTGTGATGGTGCATAATTTGAACATTTTGGCGTAATGCTCTCCAGTTTTCCACCATAGCTTGGCTCGACTTTGGCCTTTGGTGCTAAAAACAAGCCAGCTCGGATGTAGCCAGAAAAGGGCGCAATATGTTGACATTTTGCAATCAACGCCCATTGTATGACAGTTCGTTTCAAACCCTCTATGGTTGGATTTTTATCCAGATGTACAATAGACCCATCCACAAAAAAGGCCAAAGGATTGTATGAGCGCCAGCGTTGTTCCTGCTCGGAAGAATCTGTCCACAAATGTGTGTTTTTTCCAGAGCCTAACCATTCAAAAACATCTTTCTCATACTTTTGTGCTTTTTTGTCATCTCCCTTGAAGCCATAACAATTTGGACAATCCGGGAATGTCTTTGATTTACCGTTGCGGATTTGAGCACATCGCATGTTATCAGGACTAAGGGCAATCTGTACAAGGAGTTCTTTGCGAAGCGTTAATTTGTTCCACAATTCGCGAGCAGCAACTGGATATTCGCTTTCCAAATCTTTTGGAATGACGTTGGCCTTCAGTTCGATACAATCTGCTTCAGGTAATGTTAATGACGGGTGTTGTTGATCAATCCAACTCAAGGTAGAACATGATTGACTCACGGATTCAAAAATATCATTTGGTTCAAATACAGTGGTTAATGGTAGAGTATCCCACTGCATTCGAAAGATTCTGTTGGACCTTTTTGCAAGTATGTAAGTCAAAACAGCACCTTTCCACCTGTCTGACCAACCACCACATCCAGAGGAACAACGATAGCGTAAATATTTAGGTAGCGTTGGTGGGGAGACTGGGTTGACCATTATGGCCTTTTTGTCCAAAAAAAAATCAAAAAAATCAAAAAAATAACGATGAGCACCGCGAATGCTAAAATGTGCATCGTCTGATGTTTTATCAACAAGTGGTAGCATTTGTTTCCAATAAGGAAGAATAGCGACACCAATCTTTTGAAATGCAGACGTTGCATATTTGTTGAACGCCTTAATTCGATGAAAGGAACGCCAATCTTTGAATTTATTTTTAATAACGTCGTCGTTGCGCATAGGCAATGGAGGCGTTTCCATCCACAAAATTTTGTGTTTAAACGTTGTCGCGCATTGTACTGCAGTATCCACTGATTTCCTGTATTTTTCAAAACTGTAATGTCCTTGCCCAGATGCCGGGTGTTGACCAAAATTCCAGATAATTAAATCGTATTTCTCAGGATTTGTAATACAAGAACCCATTGGATTGTGTTGAAAGCACCAGTTTTTCACACAGTGATTTGTATGAAATGGGATGTTGTAGGACTCGTCCACCATTTTTTGTTCTTTTACCATATCCAGCATCGCTGTACGCATATGAGAATCCCCTGCAAACAGAATAGATTTGTCTTGCAAAGACGGTAATGGTCGAACGTTCATTTTGTAATTACGCATGACTTGAGGAGGAACCACAGCATCCAACATTATGCGTGTTTTGACTTCGCGATTTTTACCCGGTAAGTGCAATTCGGATAAATAGTTGCCCCCACGGACCGCTTTCCAAACATATTGTGAACCCGAACCAGAAGCCTTAAATGTATGTTCTTTTGAATAGATAACATTATAATGCAAGTCTGGCCAGTGTGGTGGTTTTGTCTCGTCAATGGCCTCAAATTTTGTTCTTGTCTTGTAGATTTTAATGTCGTATTTCCCAGCAGTCGAAAACGCCAATATTGACGAATATATACAGTCAGATGTAAATTCTGGAACAAATGCATGTAACTCTGGCCCATCAACCAAAATTAAATATTCATTTGCCCCCAATTTGTCATGTGGAATGGAAGAACTTGTTGTTCCTTCACATTTGTCTTTTATTTCAATCATATTGTTCTTAACTGTAATTTGTGGCGTGACTTCTTGTTTTCCATTGACAAATACGTGTATCTTTTGACTGCCCCTTCCCAGATAATGGTGATTCCAGTTGGTTGTCAAATATGGCCATCTTTTTGGCCCGTAGATACGATGGGCATTCCAGACCAGTTCGTCATTGCCGTACATAACACCAATGACCAACGAACCACCCGTCCGTGTCACACAGCGTGCCCGGGCAATTTCAAGCACATCCGCCCATGGATTAAGTGCATCACCGTACCTCCCAAGACCAGCATGTTCCACAGAAGAAAAGGTCACAATGCTATCAAATGTACCAAGAGTTTCTGCAAAGTACTGTTTTTTAAATTCTTCAGGTGTGAATGCACTGACATCTGGATGTTGGGAAGTTATTTTTCCATATTCCAAGGTTACCACTGATTTTGCCCCGGCGGCAAGAGCACAGGCTTCTACCCAAGGTCGTTCGGAACCTATCACGAGGACACGGCCTCCTTTTAAATTTGGAGCGTGACGAAGACCGTCTAATAATGCATTTGTTTCGCTCACAGAATAGGAACCTTTAAGTTTTCCATCCGAACATTGTTTTTTTTGCGCTTCTACCATTTCAAATGACCACACCGATTCTTTGGCCGTGCCGCCGTGATACACCTGATTAAAATACCAATTTTTAGTTGGTATGGCGCCGTTCAATGTGTATCCCTGGAGCATGTCGGAGGGTATTTTTTTGGGAGCTTTTTCTTGACCATGACCTTTGCTTGAAAATAAAGTTTCACTGAAAAGAGAATCGCAATCTGAAACAACTGAGCGTTTGTTGAAAAATTTACCTTTTATTTGTTTCACAGCAATATCACACAATGCACCACATTCTCTCAATATGGAATTGTATTGAGATGTTTTCTCTTGTTTTGTCAATCTGTCAAATTCTACAAGTTTGTTGTTTTTTGCCTCGAAAACCTTTTCGCTTTTCCGATTTTTCAAGACGATTTTACCATCAACGCGTTCAGTCTCCCATTCCGCATGTCCGGTTCTACCATGGTCCCATTGACCCTTGCCGATAAGACGATTGTACTCTCTGTCTGACGACGATTTCACCATTTTACCACCTTGGGCAACATTACCCTCTGCATCTGTTTGATGAATCACTGAAATTGTCTTTGTAGCATCGATGAGTGCTACTTTGGAATTGTGATAAATATGGTCCACCAACCAATTGTCATAACCGGGACGACCAACGACGAACGGTGGAATTGTCTTCCAGTCAATCGCATTCTTTGTCACCGTGAAATAATCTTGCGCATCTGAACGAAACAATGCACCCCTTCTAAAATGCGAGTCGAAATTAAAGTTCGCGTGTTCTGCGTCGTGGTTTTCAGACCACGGGACATTGGTACGCTTCCCCACCATCAAAAAATTGCCTATCGATTGGACAGCTTCTATAGTTTCCACAAAATCCGACGTGGCCATAATATCACCATTGACGTATGTATATGTCTGAGCATCAGGACATTTTTGAAACATCTTTGTATACATGTCTCCTAAAATGGGTACCCCATGTTCATTTGTAGCCATATTCGAAATAACTTCGAACGTCACCTTGTTCATTTTGGACCAAGTGTGTAGTGTATTGTCTTCGATTTTTTGTCGTAGTGAGTCACATTTTGGACACTTAAAAGTAGTAAAGACAACGTGAGGTTGGCACGCAGTCACACTCTCTCTTGTATCTAACCTCACACTATCTTCTTCCACCGATGCCCGCAACATTTGACTGGGAGCAGCACTGAGATTAGACTTGTACACTATATGACCCATAGTTATCTCTTGAATATCTTGGTCGTGCCTCCCGCTCGACTCTTTACGAGCTACAAACAATAACACAACAATAACAATAGCAAACACAAACCAAACTACTTTCATTTTTATTTTTATTCTTCTATACTTATACCGTATTATACACATTTGTCCAAAATCCAGAGACACTATACATCCCACAGCTCGCAATCTACCCGTGGGTACAGCCTCGACCACCGTGCGTGGTGTACCCTAACAGCTACGGAACCTTCCAGTTTTTCATTGCAATAGTCTTGAGGACTATATTGGTGGGTCAATGCACTACAAACACCATCATGAGGACAACATATTATAGCCCGAGTAGCACCCAAATCATAACCTAGATAAAAGTCACTCTGGTAAAAATTTTCGACCGATAAGCCATTTCGGTGCCATTTCGGGCTTTTTATCCATTTGGTGCTTTCTCTTCCGGCTGTACCACCACCAGAGGCAAGTCTGTACATGGGGTCAATAATGTCTGCATCTGAACACTCGCTTTTCGTTCTTGCCTTCCTCATATGGTCCCATTCGTCTTCGTTTGGGTAGTGGGTGGGGTCTGAAAAGGTATTTTCCACATACCTCCTGAAACAGCATTTGGATAGCTGTTTACAGTACGGTGAATGGCTATCACCATCATCACATGTAAAACAACTATCACCTTTGGCCAACCGACTATACCCAGTGGCGGGACACATCTCCATGGTGGTCTTTATCTGACAATTTTGATTCTCCAAACACGCTTTACAATGGTTTTGCCCTGTCTCATCTTGATATTTACCAACTGGACAACCTTCACAGTCTGTCTCTCCTAGAGCCCCTTGATATTTACCTGCTTCACATTGAACACAAGGGAACCCAGCTTGGTTCCCTTTATATCCTGATGGACACATTTCACATTTCTGTTCATCCGCATACTTCCCGCGTTCACAACCCTTACAGTCTGTACTGCCTGGTAGTGTAGCTACCGTATTTGTAATTTTACATATTCTACCGTGATAGTCTTTTGGATAAACCGTGGTCGTTTGCACAGCGTTCCAAAATACATTGGTTGGTTGACTCCCTGGGATTTCGGCCCCGTATGTCGAATAGATACAACCATGCGGGATTTTGCGATTATCATTTCCGCTAGGGAAATATTTCCCACCCATAAAGCTAGTCACCCTTTCATCAAAATATTTACTGCAATCAGCTTCAGTCATGACACACCCCGACAAAATTCCCTTATGAATGGCTATATATTCAACTGATTCTGACTCTGACTCTGAACAATCTTTACATTCTTTTCTTTTTCCGTTTTCTTTCTTCCCTGCTGGACAGATAGAACACATATGCCTAGTGTCCGTGTTTATGTACCCAGCAGGACACTGGGTGCACACCTCATCTTTTCCCACTATATCGTTGAATCTTCCTTCAGCACAGCTTGTACATTCGGATTGTCCCTCCTCGACCTGGTACTGACCAGTTGGGCATCTTTTGCAGTCTGGTTGGATGACAGCTGATTGGAACCAACCTTTTGGACACTTTCGACATTCATCTTCACTTGCTTCCGACATTGTTGATGTATAGTGTCCAGTTTGACATTCCTCACATGATGCGCTGCTTGAGGTTCTATAACCAGGTGAGCATACAGCACATAACGGGT
>TARA_B110000858_G_scaffold87509_1_pt1 | contig 11251 bp, 11 predicted proteins | sample TARA_B110000858 | Tara Oceans TARA_B110000858 (sample SAMEA4398247) | marine metagenome | biome: Polar Biome; feature: [SRF] surface water layer (ENVO:00010504); material: water (ENVO:00002006), including particulate matter (ENVO:01000060) such as... | depth 5 m | reverse complement strand
CCACCGCTGAGTATAATCCATTTGAGACTATCAAAACTAATGTATTAGGTGCAATGAATGTAATAGAAACAGCAATTGACTCAAGTGTAGAAAAAGTAGTTGCCTTATCAACTGATAAAGCAAGCAACCCAATAAATCTTTATGGTGCATCAAAACTTGCAGCTGATAAACTTTTTGTAGCAGCTAATAATAGTGAATTAAAAAATAAAACAAAATTTTCTATTGTTAGATATGGTAATGTTATGGGTTCGCGAGGTTCAATTATTCCATTCTTTCTTTCACTTAGAGATCAAAAAAAATTACCCATTACTGATAAAGCTATGACTAGATTTATGATTACTTTAGATCAAGCTATAGACCTAGTTAATCATACATTTAGTGATATGTTGGGTGGAGAAATATATGTAAAAAAAATTCCAACTATGAAAGTGGTTGATATTGCTAAAGCAATCAACAGTAAAGCAAAGCTTGAGGTAATAGGCATCAGACCTGGTGAAAAAATACATGAACAAATGATAGGTATAGACGATGCTCACTACACATATGAATATAAAGATTATTATAAGATTCTACCTGCCATTAATAATTGGGATATAGATAAAAAAAGAATAAAAAATGGAAAAAAAGTCCCCAATGGATTCATATATGGGTCAGATAATAAAGATGACTTACTTAGTGGAAATGAACTAAAAAAATGGCTAAAAACATATAAAAAATAAATATAAATTAATTTATTTAATTTTATTATCATGAAAATCTTAAGAAACAATTGACCATGAATATATTAATTACAGGATGCGCAGGTTTTATTGGCTATCATACAACTTTGAGCTTAAGCAAAAATAAAATTAATAAAATAATTGGAATAGATAATATTAACACTTATTACGATGAACAATTAAAAAAAGATAGATTAAACATAATCAAAAATAAAAAAAATTTTCAATTCTATAAAATCGATTTAAAAAATAAAAAAAAATTAGAAGATTTATTTAACAACTTTAATTTTGATAAGGTAATTCATTTAGCAGCTCAAGCTGGAGTCAGGTACTCATTTACTAATCCACAAGAATATATTGACAGTAATATTATAGGCCTAACTAATCTACTTGAAGTTTGCAAAGGGAGTAAAATTAAAAAGTTTATATTTGCCTCTTCAAGCTCTGTTTATGGAAATTCAAAAAAATTCCCCTTAACAGAAAACATGGAAACTGACAGCCCTCAATCTTTGTATGCGGCAACTAAAAAATCTGGAGAATTATTAGTTTCTACATATGGGAAATTATATAACTTTAATGTAACTGCATTAAGATTTTTTACAGTATATGGTCCTTATGGAAGACCAGATATGGCTATTTATAAGTTTACAGAATCAATTATTAGTGGAAAAATTATAGAATTATATAATCATGGTAAACATATAAGAGATTTTACATTTATAGATGATGTTGTTGATGCAATTAATAAAGTCTTAGATAGCAAATCAAATAAAAAAAATACTTATGAGGTCTTTAATGTTGCTTCTAGTAAACCTAAGAGTTTAATATATTTTTTAAATACGATTGAAAAAGAATTAGGCATTAAATCAAAAACTAAAAAAATTAGCATGCAAGATGGAGATGTGTATAAGACTTATGCAAACATATCTAAATTAAAGAAAAAGCTAAATTATGAACCAAAAGTCCAAGTTAAGTCAGGAGTTAAAAAATTTGTGAATTGGTACTTAGAATATAACAACATTAAATAAGATATTTATAATGAAATTGCTCAAAGATATATTTACTTTGTTAAATAGGTCCCAAAAAATAGAAATGTTATCTATTTTTATTTTAATGTTTATATTAATGTTCATTGAAGTAATAAGTATTGGCTTAATAATTCCAATTGCAACACTGTTTAGTAGGCCTGAGTTAGTTTATAATAGTCCATATTTATCTGGAATAATTAATTACTTACAAACTCCATCTCCAATTATTCTTTTTTTATATGCAACTTGCTTATTTTTATCTGTAGTAATTGTAAAATCTATAGTTACAATTTTTATACTATGGAGACAAAGTAAATTTTCATTTAAATTAATGAAAAATTTCTCTCAAAAAATATTTAGCAAATACCTAAATAATTCATGGGAATTTCACTTACAAAATAACTCTTCAGTTTTACTTAGAAATATAACTGATGAAACAAGTTTATTTACACAAACTTTTTTACTATCTCTAATGGTATTTGTGAATCAAATTATTACTATAATAGGAATTTTTATTTTTATTCTTTACATTGAACCATTTGGATCAATTATAGTATTTCTTGTTTTATTTTTTGTCGCAGCAACATACCAACTAATAACAAGAAAATTTATTTCTAATTGGGGGCAAGTTAGGCAAGACACATATGGTGAGAGAAATATGGCGATTACTCAGGGCTTGAGTGGTATTAAGGAAATAAAATTAATGAAAAAAGAAAGCTATTTCTTAAATCAATTTATCGAACCAAATAAAAAAGCCGCTGACATACAAGTAAGATTGCACACTTTATCATCTGTTCCAAAAAATCTGCTTGAAACTATTTCAGCAATAGGCCTAGTTTTGCTCACTTTCATTATAATCTATCAAGACAAAGATATCGATTTCATTTTGCCAATTTTAGCATTGTTTGTTGCAGCCGCATTTAGAATATTGCCTTCTATTAATCAAATTTTATCAGCATTACAAAGTGTAATATATTCATATCCATCTTTAAAAATTATAAAAAATGACCTGCTTTATAGCTCTGTCAAAAAAATTAATAGTGATATCAAAAGTGAAATCACATTTGCTAAAGAGCTTGAGTTAAGGGATGTTAGCTATAATTATCCAAAAACAAAAAAAGCATCTCTTCATTCAATTAATTTTAAAATGTTAGTAAATACAACCGTTGGCATAATAGGACAAAGTGGAGCTGGAAAATCTACACTGGTAGACATAGTCCTAGGCCTATTAAAGCCTACTAGTGGCGAGGTTTTAGTTGATGGAATAAATATAGAAAAGAATATAGATTCATGGCAAATAACATTGGGTTATGTGCCACAGACAATGTATATGATTGATGAAAGTATATTAAAAAATATCGCTCTAGGTGTTCCACAAGAAAAAATTGATTACAATAAAATTAATGAAGTTATTGAAGCGGCCGATATTAAATATTTTATTCAAAATTTACCTAATGGTTTAAATACAAATGTTGGTGAAAAAGGAGTTAAATTATCAGGTGGTCAAAGACAAAGAATTGGTATTGCTAGAGCTCTATATACAAATCCAAATGTATTAATTCTTGATGAATTTACTAGCTCTTTAGATATTGAAACAGAAAAAAAGATAATGGACTCTATTAATAATATGAAGAAAAAGATTACTATAATTATTATATCGCATAGGCACTCAGTACTAGAGGGGTGTAATAAAATTATAAGAATTCAAGATGGAAAATTAATAAGTACTTAAATAAATATGAGAGTTTTAATTTTTGGTTCAACTGGATTATTAGGCCTTAGTTTTATTTATAGATTCTATAAAGAATTAGATATTATAGCAGTTATTAATAAAAAAAATCTAAAGGTGGATAATGTTGATACAATAAAAATATTATCACCGTCTTTAAATACGAAAGAATTAGATAGAATAATTTTAGATAAGAGGCCTGAAGTAGTAATAAATGCAGCGGCTTTGACAAATATAGAAACATGTGAAAGTCAAAAAATTGAAGCTTTTGATGTCAATTCTGAGTTGGCAAGCAATATTTCAATAGTTTGCTATAGGTATAACATTAAGTTTATTCATTTATCTACCGATTCATTGTTTAAAGGTGATGAGGAATATAAAAAAGAAACAGCAAATTATGATCCTCAAAATATATATGCTGAGTCAAAAGTTCAGGCAGAAAAACTAATACTTAAAAATAACTCAGAGGCATTAATTTTAAGAACATCATTTTATGGTTGGGGGCCATCAACTAGGCAATCATTAAGTGATTGGATAATTGTGTCATTAAGATCAAAAAAAGAAATTAACTGCTATAATAATATTTATTTTACCCCCGTATTTACAAGTGAACTTTCAGAGATAATATTAACTTTAATTAAACAGGGTGTCTCAGGAGTATATAATATTTCTTGTGATGAAAAAATTTCAAAATATGAATTTGCATTAAATATTGCTAACACTTTTAATCTAGACAAAAAATTAATTCACTCAATAGAATACAATAATAGTATTAAGGTTAGAAGACCTCTAGATTTAAGTCTTTCAAACATTAAGTTGAAAAAAATACTAAAAATAAAAATAAGTTCTATCAATAATCAACTTTTACAACTAAAAGAGAATGAGAAAAAAATTAATGAATTTTACAAATTTTTTTCTATTATTTGAGGATTTATTATGAAAGCAGTTGTTATTGGCGGAAGTGGTTTTTTGGGATCTCATATATGTGATCAATTAACAGAAAGCAATCACGAAGTTACAATCTATGATAAGAATGAATCATCCTTTCGACTTGATAGTCAAAAAATGATTATTGGTGATACTGCTGATAAAGAGCTTATGTCTTCAACAATTAATGGTACAGACATAGTCTATCATATTGCAGGATTATCTGATATTGATGAAGCAATTAATAAGCCTTCGGATACAATAATTCAAAATGTATTAGGCACAATTAATATTCTTGATATTTTAAAAAAACATAAAAATATAAAATTTATTTATGCAAGCACTGTGTATGTCGACAGTAGAGAAGGAAGTTTCTACCGATGTAGTAAAGAAGCTGCCGAAAATTATATAGAAGAATATCACAGACTTTATGATATTGATTATAGAATAATCAGATTTGGTTCATTATATGGGCCAAGAAGTGATCACAGAAATGGAATATGGAGAATAATAAATAAAGCCATTGAAAGCGGTATAGTAGAATATGAAGGAAACATTGAGTCGATAAGAGAGTACATCCATGTTATTGATGCTGCTAGAGCAAGCGTAGATATATTGACAGATGAATTTAAAAATCAATGTATAACTTTAACTGGAAAAGAAAGTATGCGTGTTTATGATCTATTAAGTATGATTTCAGAAATAATGGATATTAAACAAAAAGTTCAATTTAAAGAAAAAGATTACTTAGGACATTATATAAGAACTCCTTATGCACACAAAGAAAGATTTGAATTTAAATATACCAGCAATAAGCATATTGATATAGGCCAAGGCCTGTTAAAACTAATAAAATCTATAAATACTTAATATGGTGCCCATAAAAAAAATTTTAAATAAACTTTTTTTATATATTATCCACTTCCTAGATAAAATTTACTTTTTTAAAGCATATCACTATCAAGTAATTAATTTTGCTCTAAATAAAACAAGTAAAGTAAGGCATGGAAATATCAATTTACTGCTATCTACTCCAACAAAACTATCAAAATGGAGGGCGGAAACATTTTCATCAAAAGAACCGGAAACTTTAGAATGGATAGATGGATTTGATAATAACTCAATTTTTTGGGATATTGGATCAAATATTGGTCTGTATTCAGTATATGCAGCAATAAAGTCCCAATGTAATGTTTGTTGCTTTGAGCCATCTTTTTTTAATCTTGAATTATTATCTAAAAATATTTTTCTTAATAACGTTTCTGATAAGATTACGGTCTTTCCATTTGCATTAAGTGATAAAAGAATAAACTCTCTACTTAATCTCACAACAACAGAATGGAGTGGGGCCTTATCAACATTTGATGAAGATTATGGATTTGATGGTGAAAAACTTAAGACAGTCTTTAAACAATCAACAATCGGTATGTCCGCTGATGAGGCAAAAAAAATATTAGGTATTGCACAGCCTGATTATATCAAAATTGATGTGGATGGTATTGAACACTTAATTCTATTAGGTGCAACTAACATATTGCAAAAAACAAAAGAAATACTCATAGAAGTAAATGATAATTTTACGTTACAGTCTGATGCATGTATTAAAATTCTAACTGATTCTGGTTTTATTTTGTTTAGCAAGAAACATTCTGAAATGATAGATAATTCTGTTACAGGATTTAATAAAACTTATAATCAAGTTTGGAAAAAATATTCTTAAATGATTTATGAACTATCTTGATTATAATTATTTTTTTTGGGATTTTGATGGTGTCATTAAAGACTCCGTAAACATTAAGACAAAAGCATTTGAGGAATTATTTCAAAATTCGCCACCACATATTATCCATAAAATTTCAAAACATCATTTAGAGAATGGTGGAATGTCAAGATATGAAAAAATTCCATTATATATGAAATTTTCAGACACTAAGTGTATTCAGCAAGATATTGAAAATAAAATAAGCTTATTTAGTAGTATTGTAACTGATAAGGTAATTAACTCTAATTGGGTGCCTGGCGCTAAAGAGATTCTTGAAAAATATTTTAATGATAAAACATTCTATCTAATAACAGGAACGCCAAAAGATGAAATTGATTTTATATTAAAGTCTTTAGGAATAGAACATTATTTTAAAAAAGTAATTGGTGCACCTGTTAAAAAGAATATTGCAGTAAAAAATATTATTAGTGAAGATGATATTCCTAATAATCAAGCAATTTTTATTGGTGATGCGTCGTCTGACTATGAAGCTGCCAAGTTGAATGATATTGAATTTTTATTGCGTATTCATGAATGGAATGTTAATTTGCAAAATAAACTTAATTGTAAAAAAATTAAAAACTTCTTATAAAAATGAATAAGATTAAAAGAATAGCTGAGATTAGACGCCTTTTAAATACTGGAAACCCCGTTGTTGGTAGTTGGATGCAGATTGATAGTGCTTCAATAGCTGAAATTATGGGAGATGCTAATTATGATTGGGTAGCTATAGATCTCGAGCATGGTTCTTTTAATGATAGCAATATTCAAAACATTTTTAGAGCACTGGAACTTAATAATACACTACCGCTTGCTAGAATTATTTCGCTTAATGAAGAAAATTGTAAGAAAGCACTAGATAATGGAGCTTGTGGGTTAATTATTCCAAAAATTGAAAATGCTATTCAAGCTAAAAGAGCCGTAGAATTTTCTAGCTGGCCACCAAAAGGTAGGCGGGGTGTTGGCTATTCTAGAGCAAATCTTTTTGGAAAAAGATTTGAATTGTATAAAAATGAATCTCAAAAACCATTATTAGTTGGAATGATCGAAAGTAGAGAAGGTATAGAGAATCTAGATGAAATTTTAAAGAGCAAGTGTTTTGATGCAATAATGATTGGACCATATGATCTCTCTGCATCATTAGGGCTTACTGGAAAACTAGATAATAGAAAAGTAATCGATTCAATTAAAAAAATTAAATTAATATGTAAAAATAATAGAACACCTTGTGGGATTCATATTGTAGAACCAGATCCAATAGCATTAAGTAAGTCTATTAAAGATGGCCATTTATTTATTGCTTATGCAGGTGACTCAATGTTCTTAAACGCATTTACAAAAAATCCATATAAAAAAAAGTGACAAGCAAAATTCTAATTATTATTCCTGCACGAATGGGCAGCTCTAGATTTCCTGGAAAACCAATGCATAAAATTAATGGTATTCCAATGATTGAGCATGTTTATGAAAATGTTAGGATGAATAATAAAAATATTTATTCATATGTTGCTACGTGTGATAAAATTATATCTGATCATATAATTTCAATAAATGGTAATGTAGTTTTAACAGGAGATTATCATGAAAGAGCTTCTGATAGATGTGCTGAAGGATTAATAAAAATTGAAGAAGATCTAGGTATTAAATTTGATATTGTTGTAATGGTTCAGGGAGATGAGCCAATGGTAAACATTAAAATGATCAATGAATCAATGAGTCCTATAGTTATAGATGAGAGTATAGTGGTTACAAACTTGATGGGAGATATAAAAACTTTGGAAGAATTTCAAGATAAAAATTGTATTAAGGTAGTCCATAGTATAGATAATTATGCACTATATTTTTCACGGCAACCTATTCCATCATTGATTAATAATAAATTAAAAGATTTGAAAAAACAAGTTTGTGTCATTTCATTTAGACGTAATTTTCTATTAGAGTATACTAAATTAGAGCCAACAAATTTAGAGACTGCAGAGTCAGTAGATATGATGAGAATTTTAGAGCATGGATATAAAATTAAATTAATACCAACTAAACATGAGTCTTACGCCGTAGATTCAATCAATGATATTGAAAAAGTAAAAAATTATTTAAGGAAAAAGAAATAAAAAATGTTTATAAAAAAAAACTCATACCTAAGAGATATATTAAGAATTAGAGTATCGGAAGGTCGAGATTTAGAAAATGGATTGCGACTTGATAGAAATGAAAAAGTAGATGCTTGGGGATTAAATTTTATTAAAGATATATTTGATGATAAGCCTAGCTACTTTTTAAGTGTATATCCTGAGTCATCTAGTTTATATAAAAAAATTTCTATCTTTGACTCAATTGAAGAGTCAAAAATATTGTTAACAGCAGGTATAGACGGCGGCATTAAGACTATATTTGAAGTTGCAACAGACCCAGGAGATATAGTGGGAGTCGTGTCTCCTACATACGCAATGTATAATGTTTACTCAAATTTATTTCAGACAAAACTTTTTGAAATAAAATATAATGAAGACTATTCATTTAATGATAATTTATTTGAAGATTTTCTTGATTTAAATCCTACAATCTTCTTTCTACCAAACCCAAATCAACCAATAGAAAGTTGTTTTGGAATTAAAAGATTAAGAGAGTTAGCAAAAAAAACTCTTGAAAAAAATTGCTTATTTGTAATCGATGAAGCCTATCATTTATTTGGCTCTGAAACTGCAGTCGAGCTAATTAATGAGTTTGAAAACGTAATTGTAGCAAGAACTTTTTCAAAAGGGTTTGGAGTACCATCAATTAGATTAGGCTATTTATTAGCTTCAGATGATAATATGAGCGTTTTAAGTAAAACAAGATTTGCTCATGAGAGTAACGCACTATCAAATGCAGTGGCTGAATATTTATTAGATAATTATAATATTGTTAAAGATTACAATGAAAAAGTAATCGAATCTAGAGAGATTTTGAAGGATAAATTAGAAGATTTAGGAATTAAGGCAATTGGTGATAATGGAAACTATTTATTGCTAGATTTAGGCTCAAAAGAAAAAGCTTCAGCATTAGTAGAGTATTTAAAAGAGCAAGTAATTTATGTTAAAGGACCCTGGAAAAATCCATGGGAGCATTGTTTAACCATAACTATAGGTCCAATTGAAACGATGAAAAAATTTATTCATTCTGTTGAGGAATTTTATAATAAATGAATAAAATCATAGTCACAGGTGGTTACGGTTTTATTGCCTCAAGGCTAGTTTTACATTTTTCAAAGCTGGGATTTGAAGTTATAATTATTGAACATCCAGAAAGTATATGTCCAGATCATTTAAAAGAGTATGAAGTAATAAAACACGATATTACAAGCAGTAACATCATTGAGGATACAAGAATGAATTCCTGCGATGTTCTCTTACATTTAGCTGCACAATCCTCAGGTCCAAGGTCATTTAGCATTCCAGGAGATGATATAAAAATTAATATTCTAGGTACCCTTAATATTATAGACAACATGAAAAAATACAAAATACCTAGAATAATATTTGCCTCATCATTTGTAATATATGGAGATAAAGAAGGTAGAGAAATAATTAGTGAGAAAGATGAATGCTTACCAAAATCAGTTTATGCAGGCTCAAAGTTAGCTGCCGAACACCTACTTCAAAATTATGCTCAACCTAATGGAATAAAATGGAATGCGCTTAGAATGTTTAATGTTTATGGTCCAGGGCAAGATATAACAAAAAAAGATCAAGGGCTTGTTGGAATCTTTATGAATATGTTATTAGAATCTAATGAAGTTGAAGTGAAAGGAAGGTTAGATAGATTTAGAGATTTAGTCTACATAGATGATGTAATACAAGGATGGGAAGCGTGTTTAAATAGTGGAAAAGCTAATAAAGCATATAACTTAGGAAGTGGTAAAAAAGTTCAATTTGTTGAATTAATAAAAAATCTTGCCAAAGCATTAGGTAAATTTGACAAACTCAAAATTACCGAACTACCTGGATCGCCAGGAGATATGTTGGGATGTATAGCTAACATAGATTCATTAAAACAAGATACATCATATAATCCTAAAACTGAAATTCTTGAGGGAATTGAAAAGATGTATCAATCAATTATGAAATAATAAAATGAATGTAAAATGTTCATTATGTAATCAAATTACAATTTCAAGAAATCAAAATGTTCGCAGTGGAGAAACATTAAAAATTAACTATTGTAATGAGTGCGATTTTGAGTTCTTTTCTCACGATCAACAAAAAGACCTTGAAAACAATAAATTAGATATTTCTCGACTAGAATCTGCTGGATTAACGATACCCAATATTGAAGAAGATTATCAAAATGGATTATTACAATCAAGAAAATATATGGCTGAATATTTAGATAAAGAAGATGTAGGAAAAAATATATTAGAAGTTGGATGTTCATGGGGATATTTTCTCGAGCTAACTAAAAAATTTGGATGCAATTCATATGGAGTGGAAATTAATAAAAAAAGATCAGAATATATAAATCAAAATTTAAATATAAGATGTGATTTAGATATTAATAAGTATAAATTAGAAAAAATAAAATTTAAAAAAATATTTCTATTTTATGTTTTAGAATATATTCCAAATCCAATTAAATATATTGATGATCTAATTAATATGCTTGAAGAGTCTGGCCAGCTTATAATTATTACGCCAAACCTTAAAGATATATTAAAGAATATATTTATGAATAGAAAATTTAATAATTTTTTCTATGATATTTTTGCAATAAATTACTTTTCGCCAAAATCAATTCAAATATTATCAAATAAGATAAATTCAAATTTTAATAGATATGAAACTAAAACAATTCAAGGCTATAGTTATGCAAATCATATAAATTGGTTTTTAAATAATAAACCAACAGAAACTAAAATTGTAGGTGGAGACAGATTTATATCTGATATAATTTTAAAATTAAAAGATAATAACAATGATTCAGCACTCAGAGATAAGCTAATTAATTTCTTTGAAAAATCTAAAGCTGAGTATGAAAAAATTATTAGTGACTCAGATTATGGTAATCAGATATTATTAAAATTTAAAAAATGAATAATAAAATTTTAATT
>TARA_B110000858_G_scaffold81054_1_pt1 | contig 11299 bp, 7 predicted proteins | sample TARA_B110000858 | Tara Oceans TARA_B110000858 (sample SAMEA4398247) | marine metagenome | biome: Polar Biome; feature: [SRF] surface water layer (ENVO:00010504); material: water (ENVO:00002006), including particulate matter (ENVO:01000060) such as... | depth 5 m | reverse complement strand
AGCTTATTAGAAAAGAAATAATCTTTCATTCCGCCTTGAGCTGCAACTTGAGTCATTGTTTCTCCGTTCTCTACTTCAGTTTGCTCATCTAGTAAAATACCGCTTTCTGATCCCATACCTGATTCATCATGCTCATTACCTACAAACTCTACAGCTCCTCCACCAATTGGTTGCATAACGCCTCCTGGAAGTTGTTGCATACCACCTTGCATATACTGCTTAGCCTTAGAGTACATTCCTCCATACTCTTTTTTCTTTTCATCCCCTGAATTAAAAAATGCTTGAACTGCTCCTGTAATCGCGCCTCCCCCTATTAAAGCTTTTAATACACTTGGCCCATACTCTTCAACTTTGCTAACCCATTCTGGAGTTACACCTTCGTAAGTACCGTCTTTTAATTTACGTATTTTACCACTTGAGATAGCGTCTTTAACTTCTTTAGTTCTCCAATTAGGAATAGACTGCGCTGCGTCTCCTTTACCTTTTATAGTTTGTGGAAGATCTTTTACGTTAGGAGTTACTTTAGTTTTTAGATTTTGAATTGGCTTAGTTATAGCTTTAGGTAGCTCTGCATTTTGTACACCTGCTTTAAATCTTTCTCCTGTGTTTTTAACAAAGTTTTTAAGAGTTTCTACTTTTGTAGCGTCATCTGCTGCCTGTGTTATATTAGGTTTTACTTGAGATTTTCCTGTATTAGTAATACTTTTAATAGCCTTAGTTAGTTTAGAGGGATCTATCCTAGAGCCATCTGCTGCAAATTTAGATGGATTTATAACCCCTCTTAAACTTTTTAATTGTTTTGCATACTTAGGTACATTTTTAATAAGCTGAGGAATATTTTTTACCATACTAGCTAACCCCTTAAGACTACCACTAGGCAATGGGGGAAAACCCATCATAGGACTTGTATCCACATACCCTATCGCATCTGGATCATCTGATTGAAATTTAACTAGCTCATAACCAGCATATTTAGGGCCATCAGTTAAAGTAATTTCGTCCATCATGTTAGAATACTGCTCTCCTGTATATACATCAGGGCTTTTAATTAGCTCTGGGCCTGTATATTTCTTTTTATTCTTCTTATTTTTATTAGTAGCCATTATTTTTTATATTTTAACCCGCCGTAACGTTTAGTTCCCATGTTGTTTCCAAAGTCAAATCCAGCGTATGTCTTACCATATGCCTCAGCATTTAATTTTTTTGTGAGGCTTTGTGCAAAATTATTTTCTTGCTCCTTATTACCTTTTATTGTTTTATTTAATGTTTCTGCTTCGTTTGCGCTCTGTTCTCTACGAGCTTTACGTCTTTGGAATAATCCTTTACCAATCCCGTACAAACCACCTGCAAGCCCTCCAATTACAGTTCCAATACCAGGTAACAGCATAGATCCAAGTTGCGCCCCTGTAGAGGCAGAACCTCCTACATCGCCTATAACTTCACCTGCATTCCATTTAGTAGCGTCTCCATCATCAGATGCCATAGACAAACCTTTACCTGCTAAAGCTCCTATTCCCCAAGGATTTATCTTAGAAGCTGTAGCAGCTGTTTGACCAAGTTGTTTTGCCCCTTGTTTAGCAGCTTGTTTTGCTATTTGTTTTTGAGCAAACTTAGTACCTAAGAATTTAGTTCCTAACTTGCTGCTAGCAAACTTAGTTCCTTCAGAAAGCATGTTTTTCCCCGCAGTAAACCCTAACTCTTTAGCTCCAAGCTGTAAACCTTTAGATAAAACTTGCTCTCCAGTACCAAATCTATTTTTTAAATTATTAGCATTTGCTTGAAGCTCCATTTCATTGTTTTGCGTATCACGCTCAATCTCCGAAGCTAAGTTTGTGCTATCTTGTTGAATCTTATCTACACTAGAAGTAAAAGAAGCAGAAGCATTAGCTTGAGCTTCAGGGTTAGTTTCTTCGTACACAATATTACTTGTAGAGTTTTGACCTATCCCTGCAGGTATTGTGTTAGAGTCGTACATACCTCCCGGTAAATATCGTTTTCGTTTTTTATTTATTTTATATTTTGACATTATCGATGATATTTTCTAGCTTCTACAGAGCTGGTGTACAAATTTACTAAATTATTACGTGAATTCAGACAAATTAAACGTATTCCTATCCATTTGTCTACGAATTTTTTTCTAGAACTCCAAATTTTTTCTTCGTCTATATAAGAAGTATTTATAATTTCATTCATACCATCTATAACAAACATGTTGTTTGCTGTAGTCGTAGTGTGCTCAGATAGCGGAAATCCAAGAAAAGTATCTTCTCCGTGAAGCCAGTAATTTTCTGGATCTTGTATCTCAAGTTTTAATAACTTAGACATATCTCTAAATGAATTAATTTTCCAATTCGTACCTACCTTTCTTGTGTTGGCTAAGTACTTTAAATCTTGTAGCCCAGACAGTTGGTTAGTGTTGTATACGTAAAACTGATCAAATCCTCCTTCTGATAAATTAGATTTGCTAGCATTTACAACATCTACAGTATATGCAATACTAGAATACAACGCTGCCATTACTTTATTTTCATTATGGACAAAATCTAGAATAAAAGAGTTAGTATCAAAATACTCTGGAAATCCCTCTCCAAAATTCTCTTCTAATAAATCAACACCAGCATCTACATAATTTTGGTAATACTGCCCATATGTAAAATTATTAGTGCCTCTATGTGACCATATAACACTGTCTAATTCTAATAACTTAGAAGTCGCATTAGGAGCTACAATGCTAGATGCAGTATCACTTAAAGCCATAAAACTTCCTAATGCATTAAAATATAAATAAGGAATATAAGAATGAAAAGACACCCAAGCATTAATCTCAGGATTAAATGATATACTCCACCCTGAATTTGTAAAAAAAAGAGGGTTATTATAATCTATAAGAGTAGTTGTTACATCAGTGTTTGACGTTGTTTCTAACGTTGAAACGTACGTTTGAGGATTTTCATAAAACACTACTACACCAGCTATAGTAGTAAATTGCGCAGCCATATTACTTACTGTATTAATAACTAACGCATTAGACCCTCCTTCATCTACCCAATACGCAATAGGAGTTGTTGGTAGAGTATATAAATACTCGGTTGTAGTTAACCCTCCAAATGGGTCATATGTATCAAGAAGCACTAAGGCGCCTACAGGTAAACTATACTGCCCACTCGCATTAGCGGGCAATACATTAGGTATCTCGCTAGGCCCTAATTCTTGGAAACTTTCGTAACTCTGCAGTAAATATGCATTCCCTGCTTCCCATTGCTCAATAAAAAGATTCCAATTGTCTGTAGGAGTAGCTCCTGCCTCCCCTGTAGATGTAGTAGTAGTTACGCTATGTACTAGCTCATACTGCATAGCAGTATTATTAAATCGTATAGATGGATTTGCTCCAGGACCATATCTATCTATAAATTCACGGGTTGGTCTTTTATCTCTTTTGGTCAAAACAATTCTTTTTTGTTCAGGATCCCACACCGAGTGAAGGCCAATACCAATTATAGGATTGTCCATAGTTTCTGGTAACCCGTAGCTTTCTAGCTCAAATTTTAAATTGGCTTTAAACCAGTTTTCCATTCCTAAAGCGCTTATATCTGTAAGAGCTTGCGCCATTAAAAACACTTTACGGTCTTTTTTATTTACAAAAAAGTATCCGTATCTTGTAGTAAGAGCAGCCCATTGTGACTGCGTACCTCCATACCCAAGCGTTGTTTGTAGAATCTCATCTGGAGGCTGAACAAATATATCTCCACTCCCAACAAAGGCTTCAGTACCATCTTTCATTTCCATAGTTTGTTTACCTTTTGTAGCAAACAAGCTGTTTTCCATATGAAAATACAATAAATTATTAAAACTAGATAATTTCCATAAATCTCCTCTATTTTTAGGAAGATCTTTATACTGATTTGCTAAAAATATTCTATAGTTATCAATTATACTAGTGTTATCCGCAGTAGTACTTCTATGCGTTCTAGTAGGAAAAGATGTATGTGTTGTATCTCGAAGTGGTAACGGAAAAGCTGTTCTTATATCACTATCTGAAGAATAATTATCATTATAGCGTACGTTATCTTGGTGAGTTAGATCTCTATCTCCTACATTCTTTAAAACATTTTTTGCAGGAGAATGTGGAAAATACATGCTATCATTATCTTCTGCATGTCTAAAGTTAATGTTATCAGGACTTTCAACAATATTGTAATAAATAGCTCTTTTAGGGTTTGACGTTGACGCATTATCAATTGGCGTTATTGCAGATGCAAATCCGTATCTGCAAATAAATGTATCGCCTCCAAAAATACCGTTAGTATAATACCCAGTGCTATTATCGCCTATGAGTGTTGCATCTTTTTTAGTAGTATATATAGTGTCTTTATTATACCCACTTGAACTAAATTCACTTCCTGTTTTTATATGATTTAAATATTTATCTGAAGTGCTGTCATCGTTAAAAATAAAATTTTCTAAATCTTTACCTAAGACTTCGTACCCGGTCCAAACTAGCTCTTGACTATCAATAGATTTATATACATCTGTTTTATACGCATGTAAATTTACCATGTAATTTAAATACCTTGTATTTGCAATAGTAGCAGTTATATCTCCAGTTTGTGTGCTAGATATTAAAGGTTCATTTACTAACCAAGGTGGCGCGTCTAATGGAGCTTTTCCAAAGAAATCCGATTCATCTGCTGCAGTACCGTCTGGCTCACATTTTAAAGCGCCCATATATTGTTTAGTTGACAAAACAATTGCAGACTCTCCAAAATTATTTACCACCTTACCCCCAAAACCTAAAGCTGTTGCATCAAATATACTATCACCTCTTAAATAAGTTTTTGCTTTTTGATTTAACATGCGTGCAAATCTATATGCTGGTACGTCGGCTTCCCCATAATTTGGTTGCACATTAAAAACGTAGTCTAACCCTATAAATATTGCAGAGTTAATATCTTCAGCGTAACAATTAAATTCTGTATCATACCCCCAATGCTCTTTTAGCTCATTAGCTGTTAATGGATCGTAGTTTACTATTGTAGTTAATGATTTTTTGTCTTGTTTTAGAGTTGGTCCATTCCATACAAGATTGTTAACCATGTAAATAGGCTTAATATGCGTAGCTCCTGCTAAACTATTTTTAGTCCTAAGAAGATTAAAATCATGAAAACTAAAATGATTGTACCCCTCAGGGTAATTGCTATCAGGTCCTGGCCAAGGTTCTTTTTTGTGGAATAACTCTGGCTGGCCACTAAGACTTTCTAAAATGCTATCTGCTCCTGTACTTGCCTCAGAGCAGGCTCCTATAGCTGTAGTCTGTTCAGACATAGGTAAAAGTATATCTTGCCCTAAAATAGTTTTATTGGCATGACCTCTCTTAGCTCTATAAACACGAAAACCTTGAACTTTATCAGCTATGCTTTTAGGGATCTTAAAATTATTTAAGTGAAATCCTAGAGCATTTACATTATGTGAAACTATAGAATCATATCCAGTTGTAGTATACCCACTAGTAGGAGTTGTATCAATATCAAATTGCCAATAGTTATTCGATCCACTAGGCTGTTGTGGTCCATCACTTTCTGTTGTACCTGCCTGACGTATACCTTTATCAGGATCATGCCCTATAAAAGCTCTACCTTCAACCCACATTTTATCTCCTATCCCTAAAGTAATAGGAACTGCTAGACCAGATACGGTTCCGTCTGCAGTTTCGGCTTCTGGGTACATTTCGTTAATGTTATCTTTATAATTATAATCCCAATGATTTACACCCAAAACTGTATTATATCCAGAAACTCCCCAATCACCATTTGAAACGTCACCATCCGGTACGGTATAATATCTCTCATTATTAGCCGTCTCTATAACAACTCTTGCTTTCATTGTGTCAAAGTTGGCCTCATCTCTAAACCACCAAACTTTGAATTTCATGTTTGAAATAGTCATAGCTTGATCTGCTACAAATACACCTTCACCTCCATCGTACAATCCGTTATTAATTGTTACTGTCCCAACGTTGTCAGCATTTATTATTGCAGTACTTTCTTCTCTATAAAAATCTTCTCCTACTAAGTTAGCATTAGTCATGTTACTTAAGCCTGCCGATTGAAATAACAATGGGGGGCTCCATTGAGGAGACAAAGCATCACTCATTTGATCTCCTGTATATTGTGTTTGGTTATGTATTGCTGTGATGTTAGCTGCCCCTGCTACATTTCCGTATGAACTTGTATTGCTGTCACTTCTATAAAACTTAACTGTACCTGACCAATCTACATTATTTGCATAGCTAGAGGTACTTGCCGTAGCTACAGATGAACTCCCTACATGTCCGGCATTTATACTTCTTCTAAAGTAATTATCATTTGATGGAAAATGATGATGTCTTACGTTTTGATTTTTTAATGTTTTATTTGCTGCAATACTAGGAGAAATTTCAGTACCGTCTGCCGATGTACCGTCAGATTTTATATGAAAAATGTCGTAATTTTCAGTATCTGGATATAATTCTGTAGAGTTTTCCCAGTAATTCATTTGCTGTCTAGGAGAACTTAATCTGTTTTCGAAAAAATTATCTACTACAGATGATGGGCTACTGCTATCCGTTAAATGAAACTGTTTAGAATGTGGGCCTAATGCAGCCATGTGCAATTCATTTAAATCTCCACCATCAGATAAAGGTGTTTTTTCAGAAACATATAAATTTTCTCTTCCTGGAATGTGATATGCATAAGACATTGACCCGTCTTTTAAAACAAACGCTACATATAAAGCATATGTTTCATCTCTCATATACCCTCTGTGTTGAGAGTTAAGTATATGATTTCTATAAGATTTTGTAGAATCTATTGTATACCCCCCATCAACAGCCGAAGTTGCAAACCCAGTTTCAAGATTATCTTGGCTTGCATAAAACGGATCAAAGTACGTAATAGGTTTAACTGTAGACTCTACTTGTATTGCGTTAGCGTACTTTTGAAAACCTACATCTTTATTACTTGTAACATTTCCTAAATATAAAACATTATCTAATTGATTAATCGTCTTAGCTGATTCATACCCTATTGTATCTATTATTACATCTGCTACAGCTGCACTAGCAACTCCTTCTACTCCAGAAAAAGTAATTTTTTTAGAAGTTACTGCTGTAGTGTAAGGTATATTTGCTACATCATTAAGCCTAAAAGCATCAACTGCGGTATCTAATTTACGTATAACAATAGGCCTAATATATTTATAATCAGGGTTTAAGTTATTTATTGACCATGTAATAGATTTAGAAGTCTGGCTTCCTGCTTTAGCTCCGTCTACTTTAGTTGTAGGTTTAGTAAATTCAAATTCTTCTACAATAGAAATAGGATCTGATATAGATAAATAGTTAGTTGCTACTAAATCTTCATCTACGTACGCAAGCGCTAAATAATACACGCCAGTTAACAATCCTCCCCCTTCTTTAATTGTGGGATCTAAGGGATCAGTACTTATACTTATTTTAGGTACGGACCCAGAACTTGGAAAAAGATTTAAAATATCTAAATGCGATGTAATGTCAAAGCTATTTTGAAAAGCAGGCGCATTTAACCCGTATAAACGTGTAAAATTACTCCCATCATTTAGTGCTCTTTGTTGTCGAGTCACGTTAAACGCTCTGGGAGGGTTTAAAGCATCTACCCAGTACACAACAAGATCCCCTTTAGAGTCAATTTTAAACGTACCTTCAATTGGGTAAGATGTATTAAAATTTAAGTCAAACAAAAGAGGAGGTCGAAACAGAATTGTAACTATATTATTCTTAAGCAGCACTATCATTGCTTGCTTATCAGTCAAGTTTTTTAAAAATAAAACTACTCTACCGTCTGAAATTTCTATAGCTCCTATTGCTTTAAAATTTGGATCTATTTTAGTTATGTGCTCAGCTCCAGCTTCATTAGATATTGCCCCTTTTTGTGTATTCAATACTGCATTTAAAGCGTATCTCCACGTACCTTCAGGTTGATCCAAATGCCCTGTGTCTTTGAATAATCCTTTTAAAAATCTTTTTTCCGTCATTACCTTAGTAAGTTTTCTCTAGTATTTAATTGCTCAAAACCTAAATCATGTTTATTTAAAGATGGGATCATTCTTACCCATTGATTCATAAACGATTCGTATCTATCTATATCTGGATAATTAGCAGCATTACGAGCTTGTGTACAATAGTACTTCCATTGCTCCTCAGCAAAAGCGTAATCTATTCCGTTATTAACCAAAGTAGGCATAGACAATAGTAATTTTTTATAAATGTACCAGAACATAGCTTCTTTAAAACTAATGTCTGCTGGCACTAAAGGGAAGTTATCTCCATCAGTAGGAAATACTGTATAACTAAGACATATCTTTCCTGTCGTAAAAGAAGTCTTTATATATCCATTATCTATAATGTATGTATCTTCATTTTTTGCGTTTCTATTTACACAACTTTCACAGTGTATACTATCATGAAACGTACTAGCTCCATATTGCAAAGGCGCTAAACTCGTCACATCCTCAAAGTAAGCGTTTTCTAAAACAACTATCCGAGAATTAATTTCTTGCAAAGTAACAACTGTGTTGTCATAATTCATACCTTGCTCTTTAGCGTCTTCAATAGTTTTATTTAGATGCTTAACTGTCTTAATTAAAGCATCAAGATCTTGGTCGATTTTATCTGTGACAGCCGAGTTTACAGCAACTTGGTTTATATAATACAGATCTGCAGGTAAAAAATGTCTGTGATCTTTTATAGGTAATACACATGTCTTAGTCACAAGCTGTGTGCTTGACCCTATATGCTCTAAAGCTTCTCCTATCCATTCTATAGCATCGTCAATCCAATTACTATGTTGAAGCTTTAAATCTCTGAATACTTTACGTATTATTATCTTACTTGATTCTGTTCTATATATAGCCATTACGTTAACTTATCTAAATTTACTACAGAGGGCTCATCAATAAAGCCGCCATAGCGATTTATTTTTACACATTTATCTTTACCATTTACAGTGCCGTTATATCTGTAACCTTCCCAGCAAGCTTTGCCGTCTGCACCTTGCTCTTTTCCTTTTTTATTTTTAGCCATTATTTCTTTTTAAATCTTAAGTATGCTAAATCATCAGTTTTTAAAAGGTTTATAAGTTTATCTTTATTTCCTTTAACGCCTCTTGTAGCGTCAAAACGATACACGGACTTATTTTTTACTTTACATTTTCCTTTATTCCAATAAAACTTACAATAAAAAGAGTCTGTATGGTATATAAACCATTGTTCTCCTTCGTTTGTTACTACGTCGTAAATCTTTTTTCCTTCAGCTATAAGTTCTTTTCTATACTTATTACTCTCCCCCCAATCTATTCTAGGGTTACGAGGATCTCTATCGTGTCTAGTGATAGCAATGGTTGACAGGTTGAACCCTATATTAAAAGAGTTACCATTCAAGATATAGTCCATAACTTCAATATTAAAGTCTGAACATATATCTCGAAAAGTTAAACTATCTACAGGCTTCTTAACGTCTGCAGAATACTCCTTATATACATCTCTAAGAGTATAACTCATTAAGATCTTGTGCTCATATTATCTGCCTTTACTTTAGGCTTAGCTTTAGGCTTAGCTTTAGCTGAATCCTTCTTTTTATTGTAAGCTTTAGCTGCTGACTCAAACTCTTTATAAGTTTTGTACTTGCTTTTTACGTTGTTCTTATTATCTCTCCACGCACCTGCATATGTAACTCCAGTACCTCTTTTAGTTTTAGTTTTACCCGGTGCATTAGTAGCTCCTGAAGGTGCTGCTTGTGCCTTAGTAGTTTTTTTAAGGTTAGGACTATTAGAAACTTTAACTGCCATTTTTTGTTTTGTAGAAAGCTCTGAAGTATCTTTAATTGCTTTAGTTAAAGGCCCTTTTTTTACTTTTCTAGTTACACCTTTGCTCTTACTAGCTTTTTCCTGTTTTTTATACGCTTTTTTAGCTGCACGATTTCCGCTTCTTTTAGATATTCTAGCCGCTTTATCAAGATTACCTTTTTCAAGATTTCTTTTTATACGTCTTTCCGCTCGAGTTCCACCATCTTTATACAGTTGACGTTCTGAGTCTTGGTGTAATGAATCTAAATCGTCGTGAGAAGGATCTAGTAAAAAATCGTCAAAATTATTATTTGCCATCGTTTTAAATTTTAGTTAGTTATTATTAGGTGCAGGAGCTGTTGGCCTATCCTGCGCTCTATCGTTAGTGGTATCATTAAACGTAGATGTAATTAATGTTAGCTCTCCGCTTGTGATACCTTGGTTAATTAAACTTATCATATCCATCGATATAGGGAATGGATCTTTTGCTGAATCATAGCATGGTGTAAAGTATTCTCCTGTTAAAGGATCTTGTTCTCCACACTGAGAATACAACGCAACCTCATCAGGATCTTCAAATATGCCTCTTACATTTACTGTATCAATACCATCAGCGTTGTAAATATACAGATAATCTGCAATCATATACGATTTATACCTACCTTTTGTGTATTTATCATATGGTAACCATTGTATGCTATGAGAATCTACTAAAGGTATTGTCGTAGTTCCAGTAACATCCCCTATGTAAGTTAAAGCTTCTTTAAAGTTTAATCTTACTGTTTTAGGTATTTTAGTTTTACTTCTAAACACTGAGTAAGTTACAGGTAAGTTGCAGCACTGAGAAGCGTTAACCCTCTCAAGCTCAACACAACCTAAGTCTTGCTCTGAATGTCTAGATATAACATTATTTTTTGCAAAATCTCTACGAATAAACATAGCTCGATAATGCTTTATATTAAATTTAATCTGCTCAATAGAAATAGTTTCATCTTGATTAGACTTACCACCTCGCACTAGATTTAGTAAATTATATGCTATTTCATTTAACGTCATTATTTTTATTTTTTAGAAGATCCTCCAAAGAAAAAGTCAATTATTGTGTTCACTTTACTTGACATCGCCCCAAAGACTGTTGAGATAAATCCTATCTCGTAGTCAGAAAGATCTAGTGTATTAGTTATAAAATATTTAAACATAAAATAAGATATAAAGAAATAAGCGCAAGTAAAGATAATAGCTAGTACCTTTTGTATGACACTATCATCAGTGAACATTGTTCTGGCACTTTTTCTATCCTCTACTTCTAGCTTGAACACTTCCTGTTCATGCTCTTTCCCTAACTGTTCGAGTTTGTTTTTAAGAACTAATCGTTCTTCATCTGTAGTAACAACTTCATCTATTATGCTTGAGGCTTGCCCTACTAAACTTTTAAGTATATTTTT
>TARA_B110000858_G_C17809509_1_pt1 | contig 11305 bp, 13 predicted proteins | sample TARA_B110000858 | Tara Oceans TARA_B110000858 (sample SAMEA4398247) | marine metagenome | biome: Polar Biome; feature: [SRF] surface water layer (ENVO:00010504); material: water (ENVO:00002006), including particulate matter (ENVO:01000060) such as... | depth 5 m | reverse complement strand
TGTTATTTATGTTATTTATGTTATTTATGTTATATATAATATTATCTATAATAATATTATTGTTATTATTATAGATTTCTAGAGTATATGTATTATTAGTAGATACTTCTTGAGCGGTTATATCATTTGTTCGACATAATGGACAGCTATCGCTTGTATTTAACCATCTATCTATACAATGTTTATGAAAGTAATGTCCGCAATTTGTTACAAATAAATTATTAATTGTATCTAAGCAAATTGAACAAGTTTCTTCAGAACGAGGAGTCATATTATTTTTTGAATAAATAAATTTGCAATAATAAAAGTTTTATTGAGTACAAATAATAAATGGTGAATCAATTTTATTTTATACTAACATCATTTTGCTAGATAAAATTTGTCTCAATATTAGTTATCATACTTAAAGACATATTATTATCTATGGGTAAATTTTCTAAAATATTTATACTATTATTAAATTTGTTAATAATTAATATAAGTCTAGCAACAATTATAGAATCAGCATGATATGTTTGTTTTAATTTTTCTAGTCCAGATAAAGAATTACGAATAGACTTTTTTAATGTTAATCCAATATCACAATGATTACCGTCTATTATAGTTATAGCACTTTTATTAATTTTCTCAACTAATTCTTCTAGATAATCTATGATATCGTGTCTATTTAAACTATAATACCATCTTATTATACTTGAAAGATAATAATAACTGTCTACAGATAATTGTTTATGCCCAGGTGTTAAATTAACACTTAACTTATTGGTATCATTTATTTGATTAATTATTTCTAAATCTAATATTAAATTATTATTATTATTATTATTATATGTAATAATAATAATAGACAATTTATTTTTTAAATGTTTTGGAAGCTTTTTTAAGAGCTTCACCAAATTTAATACCATGTTCAGCTGCGTATTTTTTAACATGTAATATCCATTTACTTTGAGGTTTTTTACCACCTTTTTTAGATCTATTTAATTTTTTACCACTTTTTTTAGATCTATTTAATTTTTTACCACCTTTTTTTGTAAGTTTTTTTGTAAGTTTTTTTTTATGTTTTTTTCCTCCATCGAAAGAAGGGTTGCTGGCTAATATTTCGGATTTACTAGCTTCAACAGATTGTGGATTATCGGATAAACTAGACATTTATATAATATAAATATATTATTTATAAATTGAATTAAAAATAATTATTAATAAAATACCTATTATGTGTGATAGGTTATTTTTGCATCTAGATAAGTCATGGTTAAATATGTTTGATAATTATAATTTAGAATATAAGGATAAAGATTTGAATAGTATACTAAATTTAATAAAAATAGAAAATATGAGTAAAAATATATACCCCGAATATATAAATATATTCAATTGTTTTAAACATTTTAAATTAGACGAAACAAAAGTAGTTATATTAGGACAAGACCCATATCATAATAAAAATCAGGCTTGTGGAATAAGTTTTGGTGTAAATAATAATAAGCCCCCACCTTCTCTTAAAAATATAATAAAAGAATTGAGTACAGATTTAAATATTTCAATGTCTGACTATACTTTATTAAATTGGGCTAAACAAGGAGTATTAATGTTGAATACATCTCTTACTGTAGTTGAAAATAAACCAACAAGTCATTTAAAATTGTGGTATGAATTTACTAAATTTATTATAGATGATATAAATAAAAATTTGGATAATGTTATATTTATAGCATGGGGTGCGTTTGCGCATAAAAAGTTAATAGATATAGATATTACACGTCATTATTTAATAATATCATCACATCCATCACCATTAAGTGCAAATAAAAAATACAAATTATTTCCAGAATTTATAGGATCTAAACCTTTTTCCAAAACGAATGAAATATTAGAAAAAATAAATAAAGATAAAATTATTTGGTGATAAAATTTTACAACAACGATTTGCCTCTATATTTTAAAAGTTCAATCGTTTTGCTAGTTGTAGGAAATTCATCATATCCATATATATCTTGTAATAAAAGCCATTCAAATAATCCACCAATATAAACATATAAATTATTAAATCCCAATTCTTGTAATTGATTATATTTAGTTATAATAGTGTTGTCTATGGAATTTTCACCATAAATAACTATATTAATATTTTTATTTTTACATATATAATCATTAATTACATTTATTTCTTCTTCACAAGATACAGTATTCGAAATTAAACATGATTGGTTATCTAATTTTAAAGTATTTATAACAATAAATTTAGAATCAGAATTATTAATTATTTTTTTCATAGATTCATAATTAATTTTATTAATACTATAAGTATTTCCCATAATTAATAAATAATTATTTAATAAATATTTATTAATATTTTTTAATAATATTTATTAATATTTTTTAATAATATTTATTAATATTTTTTTATATTTTTATAAATAAAATTTTTATCTACATTGCGAATGACTTCGTTCTGTTGGTAAAAAATCTACAATCTGCCCCGAACGATGTCTTTTTGCAGCATTACCAGTAGAGCGATATGCCGCCGTCATACTTGATCTATCTTCTGTATAATTTAGAGCTAACCCTTCATCTAGTCCAAATTTTTGGGCTTCTAATATAGCATCTTGGTTAGCACCCAAATATAAAAGAACAATACCCAATCCCTTTGCTATTTCAATATTGTCTTTAATTGTATTATTATTATAAATTTTGCTAGAGTTTTCTAGTCCATCAGTTGATACATAAATTACACATGAATCAAAATATTGTGGGTTATTGACTTTTTGTTGAATATAATATTTTAGTGTGCTACCAATTGCATCCAAAAGAGCAGTTTGTCCTCTAGGTCTTAAATCGGATTGTTTAAGTGGTCTTACATCATTTATATCAATATCTTTAAATAGTAAATATGATTCGTGGTCAAAAAATTTCATAGTAATTTTTATATCTACATTGTTATCTAAGTCTTGTTTTAATGATTCAATTGCTGAATTAATACCACCTATTGTATCTTCTTCTTTCCCTTTCATAGAACCAGAACGATCTATAATACCACATACAATTTGTTTCACCATGTTATTTATTATGTACTACAATATATATATTTATATTATTTATAAAAAATATATATATTTATATTATTTATAAAAAATATATATAATAAATAAATTAAAGATATTTTTATACGTTCATTTTTATTATTTATACTATTTATAAGTAATTTATAAAAATATATTTGTAAATAAGTTTAAAGACAGTTTAGATATATAAAATATAAGTAAAAAATTTATATGATTAATGAAGTATATTTTGATAATATTTATAATTTAGATTTAACAAATATTTTAATGGAATGCGATATTAGTAATGTAAATAATAACATTGATGGTAATATGAATAAAGTAATTATTTTAAAAAAATATACATATAATAATATAGCATATAACATTTTAAAGTATAATAAATTAGTATATAATGAATTAGATAATGATAAAAAAAATGATTATTTAAATATTAGATCTTTAATTTTTAAAGATGGAAAGCTAGTGGTTTTTTCTCCACCAAAATCGATTGATTATGGATTATTTGTAGAGAATTATAATAAAGAAGATTGTTATTGTGAAGATTTTATAGATGGAACTATGATAAATGTATTTTATGATGATACAAATAAATGTTGGGAAATAGCAACAAGAAGTACTATTGGTGGTAATAATTATTTTTATGATGATTATTCAAACGTATACAATACAATGTATAATACAGATAATGTAGAAAAAAGAAAAATAAAAACATTTAGAGATATGTTTTTTCAAGCTTGTGAATATAATAATTTTAATATAAATAATTTAGTAATCGGATATACATATACATTTGTGATACAACATCCATATAATAGAATTGTAACACCGATAATTGTTCCTGTATTATATTTAGTAAAAATTTATAAAATAAATTGTATCGATAGTGATGGTAACAAATGTTTAAAATATTCAATTGAAAATATCAATATGCAATCATTTAATGAAAACAATAGATCTATTTTAGAAAATACATCATTAAAATATGTATATAGATATCCCATTGATAGTTTTGAAAATGTTTATAATACATTTTCAAATGATACATGTGAATATTACTGTCTTGGTATTATGTTATATAATAAGAATGGTTCTAGAAGTAAAGTAAGAAATCCCAATTATAACAATGTAAAATTACTAAGAGGAAATAATCCAAAATTACAGTATAATTTCTTTTGTTTAAAAAGAGAGAATAGAATTAGTGAATTTTTAAATTATTATCCGGAACATATAAATGTTTTTAATAAATTTAGAAATGATATGTATAATTATACATATAATTTATTTACTAATTATGTTAAGTGTTATATTAAGAAAGAGAAAGAACTGAAAAAATTTGAATTTGAGTATAAGGTACATATGTATAATATTCATAAATTATATTTAGAAACATTAAAAAATGATAAAAAGTATGTAGATAAAAAATTTGTAATAGATTATGTAAATAAATTACATCCAGCACAGCAAATGTTTTTAATAAATTACTCAAATTATGAACATAAAAAAAAGAATACACAATCAATGGGTTGTGATAAATTATCACAAGAAGTATGTAATATGGAAGTAAATTAATCAATTGTAAAAATTTGTTTAATAGTATTTATTTTTAAGATACTATTATTAACACATTCATCGATAATAGTTATAATATCATTTATATTCGTGATATCTTTAAAAGCAAGTTTAATATAACTATCTTTATCATGTGGATGGTATTTTATAAATCCATTAAATGTTAATAATTTTTTATCATTATAATAATTATTAAATAATTCATGGTCTAAAATTCTGCCTACTGTATAATCTTCATTTAGAATAGTAATAATATAACAATTATCCATAGTATCATTAATTTCTTTAATATTATCAGAATTTTCTTTTATATCTTCTATAATTTTATATAATTTTTTTATTAATATAGAACATGCTAATTCAATTATTTTAAAATTACTATAAATACCAATAGTTTCTAGTATAAAATCAAAACAATCAGGTTTATACAAACGTTTAGAATCTAAATACATGAAATCATTTTTAAGTTTATCAATTTCTTCGGAAGTATGAATTGTTTTTAATTGTTCATATCTTTTACTCCATTCTTCTTTAATTTTAATATTATCTAACGTATTACCATATGAGCAAGTAGATACGATATTATACATACCATTATCTCTAGCCATTCCTGTAGTTAATTTAGAATTTAATTTTATTTCTTCATATTTTCCAGATTCAAGTGTATCATATATACTAGGTCTTAATCTAACGATAACTATATAGTCTCCTGTAATCTTATCGGGTGGAAATATTTCATTAACAATATTTTTGGATAAATACTTGCCTATTTTCAAATCTTTTATTTTAAAATCTTCAGTTGTGGCATATATCATATTATTACCAGTGTTCTTAACATGTAATTCAATTGAATAATCTTCTACATTAATTTTATCATCAAATATATTGAGATAAATAGGGATACATCCAATTCTTTGTTTTAATAATTCATTATTTAGCCTGGATGTATTAATTTCTATATTAACTAGATTATTTTCATACGGATAAGTTAAAAATATAGCACATGGTATATCGGATAATATAATACGACGAATTGCATTAACATATGATACATTAATATTTGAAATATTAAATTTTAAAATATTATTGTTTTCTTCTATATTAGTTATTTTAATAACCATAGACTTGTTTTATAATATAATGGATTAATAAAATTTTAATATATTTATTTCAATTTTACTTATTATAAATTTAAAATAAGTTAAAAATATATATCATTTAAATTTATATATTTATATAAATTTAAATGAGTAAAATATTATACTATAGTAATTATTGTAATAATTGTAAAAATTTACTAACAATATTATCAAAGACCAATGCTACAAACAATATACATTTTGTATGTATTGATAAACGTATTAACGATAATAATAAAACATATATTATTTTGGAAAATGGACAACATTTATTATTGCCAAACACAATAGTATGTGTTCCATCGTTAATGTTGATAAAAGAAAACTATAAAGTATTAACAGGAGATGAAATAATGGAACATTTTAAATTTCTATTAGAAGAAAAAAAAAATGTTTCAACAAATTTTAATGGAGAACCATTAGCATTTACACTGGGTTCAGGTGCTGATAATATTAATTCTGATAATTATAGTTTTTTAGATCAAAATTCCGATGAATTGTCGGCAAAAGGTAATGGAGGAATGAGACAGTTATATAATTATGCAACTATTAATCATCACGAAACTATAGAAACTCCATCTGATGAATATACACCAGATAAAATAAATGAAACACAGTACAATGACTATCAATCGCAAAGAGAAAATATTAATTAAACTATAAATGGTCGTTGATTATTATCAATTAGTAAAGGTTGGGGTATTATAACTTCATTGGGTCTTTCAAAAAATTTAATTGTCTCTAAATTTCTTAAACTTGGATAAATAGGTTCTTGTGGTTGTACTAAATTAGTAGAACCTATACCAAATAGACTAGATTCAATATCAATGGGATTATTGGATAAACTATCTCTGCTTACATAAGATGGTCTATAACCTAAATCAGGCATAGCTTCGTTGTATGGTCTTGTGTATGGTTTAAATAATTTATTATCTTCTATGTTTTTATTTTGATTAATATGTATTTTATAATCAGATTGTGTATTTTTATTTCTAGTTGATGTCATTTTTTATATATTCTAATATTTTTTTTACAATATTTTTAGTACAAATATTATTTACTTTATTATATAAAAATTCAATAATCATGGGTAAATATTGATAACTAAGTAACAAATTTAAAGCATAATAATATTTATTATTGTTTTTATTATTGTTTTTATTATTGTTTTTATCCATTGATAAAAACATATCAATAATGTTAGAATTATTTACATATAAGGTTTCATAGATAGATATTATTTCGGATTTTTCATTTAAATTATCTAAAAATTCGTACAAAATTCTAATTTTTTTATCTATAATTTCAACATCATATACATTTATATCAAAAAATTGTAAAAATTGTATATTATATAATATATTACTTTCTTCTGTGTTATCTATTAATGAATAAGTACATTTTAAATTTAAACAAAATTCATCATTTATTGTAGACATTATTATTAATAATAATATTAATAATAATAATAATAATAATAATAACTTTAAATGTTAATTATCTAATTATATTTGTACTATTTGATTTAGAATATTCTCTGCTAGACATACCTCCTCTAGTCCATCCATTGTATGCAGAATCTTCTATTAGATTATTCGGATTAGTTACAGTATTTTTCAAAGAATCTATTAAGGGGTAGTTTTTATAATCCATAAAACTCATTTCGGTTGTATTATTAACAGTTTTTTTGTTTAGTAAATTTTGTCCTGTTTTTATTTTTAATTCTAATTCTGGATCACAATCACCACGTCCTAAATAAGGGATGGTTAAAAATGGTCTTTGTTCTAAAGTTAATTTACAAGCTGGTTTAGACATAACTGTGTATTTTAAATTATTGTTAGTATCTATATTACACCCATTAATACCTCCCTCATGACTTCCATTATAAAATACATTAGGTTGTGTTAATGCAAAATCCATTGCTTTTGTCATTGGACAATTTGGATAATAATTCTCTAATATATGAGATAAACCAGCATTATTTTGAATATTACGTTGATCTAATGTACTATTATCATTTCCAATTCTAGACATGCTATCAAATGTAAATGGATATATTGATGTATTTGACATATATAATTATTAATATATAAAAATATAATTAAATATAGTTAAATTAATTAAATATAGATTAAATAATTATTATATTTAATTAATTATACAGTCAATTAGTAAATCATATTACATATTAATATGTCTTGGATTATTTTTTATACATTCTTCTATATTATTATCTTTACATGCTGCCATATTTCCATAGCAAAATCTAGCAAATTCACCCTGGTTATTACATACTTTAGTATTTGCTGTCGTATAAAATTGTCGCATACTCTGTTCAAATTGATAATTATCTCCTAAATTATTAAATAATTTATCATCGATTTTATCATCATTAAATTGTGATTTAATAAAATCTTTTGTAGCTAAATTTATATCTTCTGTAACAAATTTATTATATGATTCAGCTGATTCAACTTTATTAGGGTTATCTTGTATCTCGGGTAATAACAAATTCATATTTGGATTTGTTATATTGGGATTAGTAAAATTATGTTTCATTTTATTATAATTACTAAATCCCTCCTCTTTTAGTGATTTCTTTTCACTATTCAGTATATCATCTTTTTTAAAAAGTAAATATAATATTACTATAATTATTAATGTTACTACACCTGATATAATTATTTTTAAACTTTTTGTTAATATTATACCAATTATAGTCAATATAATAATTAATCTGGAAATTGCATTTAATTTTTCAGTTCTATTCATTTTTTCCAATGGCCATATATCCATTATTTTATCTTTATCTATTAATATATATGGTTGGTTTATCCAAAATGATGACATATTATATATATACTCATAATTATTTTTAAAATAATTTCTTTAAATCTATTATAAATCATTTAAAATAGTTTGTAATACATTTACTCTATCTGACCATTTACAATTATTTGATACATAATCATATTGTCTTTTTAACAAGTCTTGATTACTATTACTAAAATAATTATTAATCAAATCTATCGTTTTATCTATAAAACTATCGATATATTCTCTTGGCAATTCATTTATAGTAATAGGATTAATAAAAGCATCTTGTGTATCATAATTAATATCTAAAACTTTATCCAATTTAGTATCCAATAATGTAGAAAATCCTGAAGAAGCTTCTGGTATAGCACCTAAATTAGATGTTATCACATTACAACCATACATCATTGATTCTATAATAGAAGTGCAGAATGTTTCTGCATATGTATTTGGATAAAATAATACCATAGCTGTTTTCATATGTTTAAATAATTCATTTTGTGTTACAGATCCATAAAATTCAATATTTTCATTATCTATCAACAAATTATATAATTCTATATAGTAATTATCAAAAGAATTAGTTAAAATATTAGATAAATTATCTTTTGTTAATGGTTTATATTCTTTATTATCTCTATTATCTTTATTATCACATACACTTCCTCTATTAAAACATGAAAATACTTTAAATTTAATATCTGGACAAAAATTCTGAATTTGTTTAAATATATAATAAGCTGGTAATAATCCCCTATATGGAGAACTTATATAAATAATTTCTCTTTTTTTATTAACATATTTTAAATCATTTTTAAGTTTGTGTACTAAATTTTCATTCATTTTTTTATTTAATAATTCTATATCTGTAATTATATGATCCGGAACACCATTATTCATTATAAAACATTTAGATACATCTAAATTATATATATCTATAAATCTATCTTGTTGCCATTTACTGACAAATATATATCTATCTATCAATCCAGATTTACTATATCCATATAATTTATCTTTTACAAAACTTACAGTTATATCATGATGCATCCACATAATAATTTTAACATTTTTATTATTTATTTTATAATTTATAATACTATCTGTTAAATTTCCTTGTGTTACAATAATTTCTGGTTTAAAATTTTTTATATTTTCGTCGCTATAAGTATCATATTCCATATTATCATTAATTTTTATAGTATCTTTATGTAATGTCAAAATTTTTATATTATAACTATTGCATTTAGATAACTCTTCTGTTATATATAACATTGCAATTTCTGTTCCACCAAGTGGATGGTGTTTTATACTATTATAATTCCATTTTATAGGAGATAAATCTACAAATAAAATTCGTTTTCTTGTATCTTTTATTTCTTCATTATTACCATTGTTATTAGTATTGCTATTATTATTATCATTAGTATCGTTATTGTCGTTAGTATCAAGTAGAGTTGTTTTTATTTTATTATCGTTAAATAAGATATCGCCATGTGTAATTATATTTTTTGAAATGTTTTTATAAAATTCATCTATTATCTCTTTATTTAAATTATCTTGTACAAAATCTTTGTACAAATTTATATGTAATTTTTCACATTGTAATTTTACTATATTTAATTCACTCTTAATTTTTTCAGCTACAATAGCATCTTCTTGATGTTCATTTGGATTTTTTGATAGACTAAATTGATTAATTGTATTGTACAAATATATATATTCATCATTCAAAATAATAATATTAAAATCTTTACTTGGTTTAAAGTCATTGTTTCTTAATTTATTATAGAAATGCAAATAATAATAATAATCATCATACAGATTCATTTCTTCGCTGTATAATTTATTATTAAATAATTTTAACATTTTTCTATTTATTGAAATAACTCTCATTGGTGTAGCCAAAATATTGTTATAATCTTCAGAAATATAATTAATATTTTTAACTTCTTTAAATTCTATATCTACATTTAAACTAAATTTATTACCAATATATTTACTATTTTCATTCTTGATTAATCTCGTATTACCTACCAAAGTTAGAACATCATAATCAGTTTTTTCTTTTATATTATTTATTCTATCTAGCGCAACAGGATATAAAAAATCATCACCATCCAATATAACTAAATTATCATATTTATTTTTATTTTTGAATATATTCAGTAATGAATTATGCCCTTTACCTGCCCACCCATTAGATTCTGTTCTAATTACGTTTACAATTTTTGAATGTTTGTTTGATTTAATATATTTAATAACATCATTATAAAATATGTCATCTAATGTATTTATTACTACTATAATATCATAGTCATTAAAATTTATCTGCTGTATAGCAGAATTTACTGATATTATAAACATATTAATATTACTAGAACATAATAATGATACTAAATATTTTGTCATATATAATATTTATCAATAAATATTATTTATGTTATTTTTATGATTAAATATTTATCAATAAATATTATTTATGTTATTTTTATGATTAATTATTTATATTTATCATAAATATTTTATTTTTCTAATATTTTAATAAAATTATTTAATTCATTTTCCATATTACATGATATATTTAATTTATTATCAGATGTAATGTTATGGTTATTATTATCTTTATTATTATTTTTGTTATCATTATTATTATCTTTATTAATATTATTACTAATATTATTATTATCTTTATTAATATTATTATTATTA
>TARA_B110000858_G_scaffold98931_2_pt1 | contig 11400 bp, 11 predicted proteins | sample TARA_B110000858 | Tara Oceans TARA_B110000858 (sample SAMEA4398247) | marine metagenome | biome: Polar Biome; feature: [SRF] surface water layer (ENVO:00010504); material: water (ENVO:00002006), including particulate matter (ENVO:01000060) such as... | depth 5 m | reverse complement strand
GCCGAGAGAGAGAACGTAGACGATCGGGTGGCGAACGATTTTTTCGGGAATCCAGCCGCGCTCCGTCACAAACGCTATGCCAAATAGTAGTGCGAGATAGCCACTGCCGAGGGCGATGATTGTGGTTAATTCAAAATTCATCGGAATCCTGTTCTCGATGAGACCAGCTGGCCATTAGAATTACTATGAAGCCCACGAAGAACGGACGATACCAGGCGCCGCCAGATTGGCTGATCCAATCTACGCTGAGCAAGAAGAGCAGATAGCTTATTAGTAGGAGGACCAAGATAGGACGGGGTATATACACAGGGATTCCTTCACAGTGATAGCGCTTGCTGGGTATTACTTTTTAAATACTATAAGGAGCGTCTTGCCAAGTCTATGGCTGCGCTATCAGCCACAGGCAATCTACTCCTTATTAGAGGGGCAGGCTATCGACTTTTGCTACGGTTTGACTGTCCCAGTTCTCGATAGCCCACAGCAATTGCGACTTAGGGCTCTCCTTTTCTATTCCCGCCGGTGGTGCCTGACCGAGAAAAGTCAGCGCCTCGTATATCGCCTCGGATGCGCTATCGGTTTTAATCGAAGGGGCAAATGTCTGCTTGCTGAGTTTCTGTCCGCGATCATCCACAATGATCGGGATGTGAGCGTAGCTCAACTGACGGTAATTGAGCAGCTTCTGTAGATAAATTTGGCGTGGAGTCGAGTCGAGTAAATCCCAGCCCCTAACAACATGCGTGATGTTCTGGAATTCGTCGTCGATAACGACAGCTAGTTGGTAGGCAAATAGCTCGTCCTTTCGTCGAATTACGAAATCACCGACATCAATTTCGAGTTGTTGGGCGAAGCGCCCCTGAATCTCATCATCGAAGCTTATTTCTATGGCATCGGTTTTTAAGCGCAGCGCATAGGGCATTTCTGGTGGAGTGCTACGTCCACGGCAGGAGCCGTTGTAGACGAGTCCCATTTCCCTGATCTGTGGCCGAGTGCAATCACAGGGATAGCAGAGGCCGTCTTCTTGAAGCTTCTTCAAAATTTCTTCATAGGCATCCAAGCGCGAGCTTTGATAGAGCACTTCATCATCCCAGTCCATGCCAAGGTCTTGTAGCTGTTGCAGGATAAGCTCGGCGCTACCAACGGGTTCTCTGGGCGGGTCTAAGTCATCTACGCGCACTAGCCACTTACCTTGGTTTGCACGTGCATCGAGAAAGCTCGCTAAGGCAGCAAGCAGTGAGCCGAAATGTAGGGGGCCTGTGGGAGAGGGCGCGAAGCGACCGATGTAGCCAGGGTTCGCTTCGATCTCGATTTGAGACGCTGTTGGTTTTTGCATATTGAGTAGTAGTTTAGAATACCTCTCAATAGGAAAGACAGGAAATGCTTGGCTTTTATTGCCGTGAGACGCGCCGCAACGCGCTGTTTCTTAAATGAGCGCATGCGGCGGCTAGTGGTTTTGCTTAGCTACCGAGTTGCTTCTCTTTAATCTCGTCTAGAGTCTTACAATCGATGCACTTGTTTGCAGTCGGTCTAGCCTCTAAGCGGCGAATTCCAATCTCAATTCCGCAAGATTCACAGTAGCCATAGTCATCCTGAGAGATGAGCTCGATGGTGCTATCGATCTTCTTGATTAGCTTGCGTTCTCGGTCTCGTGTACGCAGCTCTAGGCTAAATTCTTCTTCCTGAGTTGCACGATCGGCGGGGTCAGGATAGTTCGCGGCATCGTCTTGCATGTGATGCACTGTACGATCGACTTCCTCCATCAATTGTTTACGCCAGTCGAGTAGGATTACCTTGAAGTGCTCGCGCTGCTTCTCGTTCATGTACACTTCGTTTTTCTTCGCCTTGTAGGGAACGAAGTTCTTTAGAACCGGTGGTGATTCTAGGCTTTGAGAGTTAGCCATGATCGCTAATGCCTCTGTGTGTCCTTATTGAGCGGATTAATTTGCTTGTCTTGCAGGCAAACCAGCCGTCTAAATGAGGACTATTCATTTATAAAACAGACTCTGCGTAGCGTGTATAGGTAGAGTCTGATGAGGGACTTTTACTTGCTTTCAATGCGTATTCCGCGCCTTGAAATGTGCAGTTTTCAGAAAGCTGGGTAAGCTACCAGATTCTTTGTGGGGAAGCTATATAAATCACTCGTTAGTTCGGCTGGGCCTCGAGCTGGAGTTAAGGCTATTTAGGCCTAGCTGTCTTTAAAATTGATCAACTATAATGGCCGCTTCTATCTCTCCATGTCCCTGTAGGAACCTCCAGCATGTCCAATAAGCTAACAGTGGGTCAAGGCCCACTAGCGAAGGTGAGCCCGTTTCGTGTGATGGCGGTCATGGCCCGAGCTCAGCAGCTGGAATCTCAAGGGCGTCGAATCGTGCATATGGAGGTCGGTGAGCCGGACTTCTCTTCGGCGCAGCCTATTATAGAGGCAGGGAAGAGGGCCCTAGATGACGGGCTGACTCAATACACGGAGGCGATAGGCCTCGCCGAGTTAAGAGAATGCCTGTCTACTTACTATCGGGAAAATTACAAGGTTGAGGTTGGCGCGGATAGGATACTGATCACGCCGGGCGCGAGTGGGGGTCTAAGCCTTTTAGCGAATCTACTGGTGCGCGTTGGCGATGGTGTTTTACTTAGCGACCCTGCCTATCCCTGTGTGCGCAACTTCATTCATATGATGTCAGCTCAGCCGCAGTTAATTCCAGTAACTATTGAGCAGAATTTTCAGCCTACGCTAGAGCAGTTGGATGAATACTGCACAGACAGCACCAGCGGTCTCTGGTTGGCATCCCCAAGTAACCCTACCGGCGCAATATTGGAACGTTCGAAGCTTCAATCGGTTTGTGACTGGGCGGCATCGAGGCAGAAGCACTTGCTGGTTGATGAGATATATCATGGCCTGCATTACGTTGACGACCTGCCAAGCGTGTTGGAGCTAGATCAATCAGCTTTCGTAGTGAATAGCTTCTCCAAATACTTCGGTATGACTGGCTGGCGCTTGGGCTGGGTCGTCGTGCCTGAAGAGTATGTCGAGGTGGCCACTATACTCGCTCAGAATATGTATATATCGGCCTCCTCTATTTCACAGCACGCTGCTCTAGCGGCGTTCACTCCCGAAGCCAAGCGCATCTTCGAGGCGCGCAGAGAGGAGTTGCGCCTGCGACGTGACTTCTTGGCGGGGGCGCTTAAAAATATGGGTTTCTCGGTCTGTGACAATATTCAAGGGGCATTTTATATCTACGCTGGTATATCTAAATTCTCCGACGACTGTGAAACTTTTTGTCGCGACATGTTAGAAGACCATGGAGTCGCCCTGACTCCTGGCACCGATTTTGGTGATTTCGAAAGTCAGAGTCACGTGCGCTTTGCATTTACCACGGACATGGATAGCCTGGAGTTGGGTGTTCAGCGGCTTCAGAGCGCCTTGCTATAAATAGGCTTCCTCTCTCAACTCACAGGGCTTTTTTCGATGCAGCTGCAAAAGAAATTACAGACAGGCGTATTACTGAAGCGCTACAAGCGATTTCTGGCTGACATAAGGACCCAAGAGGGAGGGTTAATGACGATTCATTGTCCTAACACAGGTTCTATGAAGAATTGCCAAGAACCTGGCAGTAGAATCTGGTATTCCGATTCTGAAAACCCGAAGCGGAAGTATGCTTGTACTTGGGAGCTTGTGGAGGTCGATAACAAACACATTGTAGGCATCAACACGGGGTTGGCGAACAAGCTTGTACACGAAGCTATCGCAGCGAAGCGCATCATTGAGCTGACAGCTTATGAGTCACTACGAGCTGAGGTGCCCTATGGAGAGCAGAAGAGCCGCATCGACTTTCTTCTTGAGGGAACGGCTAGCGACCCGGATGCGCTGTGTTATGTCGAGGTAAAGAATGTGAGCCTGGGTCTGGGCGACGGGCTAGGCAGCTTTCCTGATGCTGTGACGACTCGCGGACAGAAGCACCTGCAGGAGTTGCTGCATATGCATACTCTAGGCCATCGAGCGGTATTGCTGTTTTGCGTGCAGCACAGTGGCATACAGCGCCTGATTCTTGCAGACAATATAGACCCCGAGTATGGTCGCTTGCTTAGAGAGGTAGTGTCGAAGGGAGTGGAGGTGCTCGCCTATCGAGCGGATTTTGATGTGCAAAATTCGTGCGTCACACTCCATGAAAAAGTGCCCGTATTGCTAGACTAAGACAGGGGTAAGGCTAGGAGTTGTGCGACATGCCCTAATGCAGCGGGGTCGAAACCTGTAGTGCGGCTTCTTCGACCATGACCATACCATTGTCCAATGTAAAGGGTATTGCCTGTAGGTGTTTACCCTTACAGGGGCCTGCCAAACAGTGGCCGCTCTCTATCTCGAAAAGTGCACCGTGGGTGGAGCAGATGATTAAGGCACCATCAGGATCTAGGAATCGATCTTCTTCCCACTCAAGAGGAGTGCCCAGATGCGGGCAGCGATTCCAATACAAAAATACTTCAGCATCTTTCTTAACCGCAAACATATAGAGATTGTTAAGCTCAATCCCTTTCGAAGTACCTTCCTCTATTTCATCTGCGCTAATAAGGCTAATCATGAATCTTCCATCACTCGCCAGTTAGGCGAGGGCCTTCTTAAAATCTGCCAGCAGATCATCGACTTCTTCTATGCCGATTGAGAAGCGAATCATAGAGTCAGCGATGCCCATGGAGGCGCGACGCTCCGCTCCCATCTCATAATAGATAGTATGGGCAACAGGAATAGCTAGCGTGCGCGTGTCGCCCAGATTACTGGATGAGACGATATTGTCCATCGCATTTAACACGTCGAAACAGTCAACACCGTCGACGAGATCGATGCTCATAATGGAGCCGAAGCCATTAAACAGTTCTTTTGCTCGCGCATGCTGAGGATGGGCGGGCAGTCCAGGGTAGTAGACCTGCTTTACCTTGGGGTGTTGTTCGCAGAACTCGGCGATTGCTTGGGCGTTGGTGCAGGCCTGATCCATACGCAGGCTAAGCGTCTCGGAACCTACTGCTAGATGATGAGCGGCGTCAGGGCCTAAAGAAGCGCCGATGTCACGCAGCCCCTTCTTCTTCACCTGAGTTATGCCCCACAACTTGCTGTCTTGGTTCTTGTAAGTGTCGTAGATGTTCGGGAAGCTGGTCCAGTCGTAGAGGCCGGTATCGGTGATTGCGCCACCGAGCGCATTGCCATGGCCGCCTATGTATTTAGTCAGGGAATTAATGCTGAAGCTGGCGCCAACCGCTTTTGGCTGGAACAGATGCGGCGAGGTCATTGTGTTGTCGACACAATAGATAAGTTCTTCGCTTTTACACAGCGCACCAATCCCAGCTAGGTCTGCGATCTGCGTGACCGGGTTAGCGATCGTTTCGACGAACACCAAGCGAGTGTTTTCCTTGATCGCAGATTTAACCTCAGCGACATCAGTTGCGTCGACGAAAGTTACCTCTATGCCTAGATTTTGAAATGTGCCAAACAGGCTATTGGTATTGCCGAACAGGAATGCGCTGGAGACAATGTGGTCTCCGGCCCTGAGCAGCGACAGCATAGTCGATGCGATGGCGGCCATGCCAGTTGCGAAGATCGCGGTTGCGATACCCTCTTCCATTGCTGTAATTCGATTCGCCAGAGCGGTAACAGTTGGGTTTAGCTGCCGACCATAATTATAGCCTGCTCTCTTTCCCTGAAAGACTTCAGCCAGTTCTCTGGCATCTTCATAGCCATAGGCGACCGATGGATGAATGGCCTTGTGCAGTACGCCATGTTCCGGTTGGTCTCTGCGGTCGGAGTGCAGATTTGTTGTGTTAAAGCCTTTTTTGCTCATGATGGCGGCTCAGATTGGTTCAAGGGAGGCAACGTTGGCGGTTTTATACACCAGCATTCTGAATTTTGGAAGCTGCGGCCCAATGATAGCGCCTGCCTTTGGCTTAAGCCAGAGTGGTCACAGGATTGATTAGGGGCTTTCTTGTTGATCTTGGCACTTCAGGCAATAACTTGCCTCCGGCTGCACTGTTAGTCGCTTAAACTGTATTGGCTCGTCGCACTGACTGCAGTAGCCAAAGTCCTCCTTATCCATTCGCTGGAGAGCCTTGAGGACTTTTCTCAGGCTAGCCTCTGCTTTTACGCGAGTCGATACGGCCATGCTCTGCTGTTGCATAGCATCCATACGAGACAGTCTGCCTACAGAGCTTTGATCTAGGGTCACAACAGCAGTTGCCGATTTAGCATCAGCTAGCTGTTGTTCCAGTTTGATTTTCTTGGACTGCAGAAGTGCGCGCAGTTCTTCGGTTTGCTTGGGCGTGAGTTGATCCAAGATGGCTACCTACCTCAAGCTTATAATTTAGTTGAGTGAATCTTCTGTTAAAGCAATCCAGAAAAGATTGGCTGGCGCTCGATTAGTGTCTGAATTTCAGCGAGTCGCTGTGCGTATTGCGGGCTGCTTCTGTCAGTGTACAGTGCATTGAAGTCAGTTTCGGATAAGCCATCGCGATTGTTGCCTACCTCTGGCATGTAGTCGGATTCACTCTGTAGGTCTGCCAATCGGCCCTGCATAATTTTCGCAGTTTCAGGGTCGGATGTTGCAAGTCGTGCGATGGTGACACCCACGTTATTCGCAGTAAGGTCAGAAAAACTGAAGCCGGAACGGTAGCGCGCATCATAGGCTTCCTTCGTTGTGGATAGCATCTGTGCGAGATCCTCGCCGGCCGAAGCGGTTATTGCCGCTATTGAAGCGAGATGCTGTGCCAGGTCCTGGCGTCTCTGCAGCCTTGTCTCTATATAGGGGGCTGGTTTGATTTCCGCGGCGGCTTCTTCTCCGATGAGTTGTGCTATCGCTTCTTTATTTAAATAGATGGCTAGGGTTTGAAATGCGCATCGATTCTCTGCAACAGGGTCACTGCCCGCTAAGGTCTTCTCCCTAGCGGCAGCGAACAGTGGTGCTAGGAAGGCATTGATTGATATGGCGCGAATGTCGGTGGGCACAGCCGCGGCGATATTTGTGATGATCGCGTAGTAGTCGATTATGCGCTGCCGGTCCTGCTCGGAGATGAAAAGCTGCTGCGCCTGGTTTCCGAGGCGACTAATTAGCATAGGGTCCCATTGCAGTGAAACGGTCATTTGCTTCGGCTCGAGTTCGACACTCTGGATACTGCTGATTAATTCGCTGAAATCCTGATAAACGACGTTTTCGGCTGCGAGGTCTCCCCGTAGTCGCTGCAGGGCAAATTGTAGGAATCTATTGGGCACACCGATTCTGCCTATTCGCAATGCATCCAGTTTTAGCAGATTGTCATTCTCGATGAAGTCGGCCTCTGCGTTCAAGTACATGGGCAGCGGGCCTGTACCGAGCCGAACACTTAATTGTGCATGTAGATTGTCTTGGCTTAGTTGGGTTTGTGCTGCCCAATCGGGAGAGAGCTTCATTACATTAACGGCATAGCGCAGTAGCAGATTCAGTTCCTCAGAGTTGAGCTGCAGTTCATGCGGGCCCGCACTGCTATGGGGTTGCGGGGTGCTTTCAAGTAGCAGGGTTTCAATTCTGGAAAGCTCTTCGCTACTAAACTGTTGCCCAGCTACTAGGCTAGGAGAGGTTTCTATAGAAAGAAGTAGGAAGATCACTGGCGCGCTGAGAAGCAGCACTGCGATGGGTCGCAGCAAGAGTATTGCGAGACTCGGGGGTGTTGAAGGTCTAGAGTCCAATGTGACTTTCTTGCTCATGATGAATTCGTATTGCTCGCTGGATTAAGCCGCTAGGATGAAAGGTATCCAGATCCTGCCGATAATAGCCGTAGATCGCGATTTTACTGACAAACAGCGTGTTTATCGCTATAAAGTATGACAAAGTCGACAGAATCTACGATTTATATAGAAAATAATTTATTAATCAAGGGCTTGGAGTTAGTATTCCTTGATAGATAAGAGAGTGCACTTAATATCAGGCACTCGGTCTGAAGGAGACCGTCATGAAAAACCGTTTACAGAAGCGCGCAGCAGGTTTATTCCCGAACACGGCTAAAATTCGAGCAGTTGTTGCCACTTTACTGCTACTGGTGCTGGCGTCATGTGCGTCTCAGGCCGCGAAAGATGTCGAGATCGCCGCTGCTGAAGCCGAGCGTATAGCGGCGGAGCAAGCGGCGGAGCAAGCGGCGGCGCAAGTCGTAGCGGACCGAGAACGTGCTCGAGAAGCAAAACTTCAGGCACAGCGAGAGCTAGCGGCTGCCGAACGAGCACGGAAGGAAGAGTTAAGGCAGCAGCAGCTTGCCGAGGCCAAAGCCCGAGCGGATGCGGAACGCATCGAGCGTGAAGCGATCGCACAAGCGGAACGTGATCGGCGTGCTGCGATAGCGGCAGCTGAAGCTGAGAGGCAGGGGAGGCTGGACAGAATAACAGCTCTGGAACAACAGATTGCCTTGGCTGAGACGGAGGTAGGTGAAGAGGAGTCGAGAGTTGCTACCTTGACGCGCGCCATCGAAACAGCGGAAGAGCTCTTGGCGACGTTGGCTGAAGAGCAGGCCAAGTACGAGAATACCGATGAACAGGGCGAAACAGTAGATCCTCTGGCGAAAGAATTAATAGCAGAGTTGGAATCCCGTAAGGATGAATTGCTGCGTCAGGCCAATTCCCTATAGGCAGCTTGGCTAGTGTCTCGATATGAACGATAAAATCGTCGATTTTCAGGCAGGTAAGGAAAACCAGCTACACAAGCGCAAGGAGGCGAAAATGGACTCGATGCGCCAGGCCTTTCGGCTCGCTCGCGGTGAGGCCGATAAGACGGCGAGTAAGAGCTCAAGCACTAAAAAGAAGCGCCGCAAATCGAAGAAATAACACTCCAAATAAGCCGATTTTAGGCGTCTGTCTATGCCCAGCCAAGTGGGCTAGTTATTGCTTCTCTCCCAATCCCCAAAAAAGCACTGAAATACCGATCTCACAGCGGGTATATCGCCTTTTTTTGCGGCGTTCGTTATGGTAAAGTGCGCGCCTTAAAAATAAACATTCGATTTTTACGGGGAAGAATTTAGATGTCAGGCATAACTATTTGGGTAACTACAATCCTGTCGCTGATGGGCTTGGGGATAGCCTTCTTTTACATGAAGAAGGTTGTAAGTATTCCGCTTGATCTAGGACTAGATCAAGAACAGTCGAAGAAGCTTACTTTCATCCACGGTGCTATTGCCGATGGAGCCATGGCATTCCTGAAGCAGGAATACAAAGTCCTGACCATATTCATGGTGGTATTCGCTGCCATTATTGCCATTCTGATCAACGATACCCATACCCCCGATATCCATGAGGGCATCTATACCGCTATCGCTTTCCTGTTTGGCGGTGCGATATCTATAGCTTCTGGCTATATCGGTATGAAGGTAGCGACTCAAGGTAACGCACGAACTACGGTTTCTGCGAAGAAAGACATTTCCGCAGCCTACGACGTAGCAATCAACTCTGGCGCTGTAATGGGCTTCGCTCTAGTCGGACTGGCGACGCTTGGACTGGTTATCATCTATTTGGTGATGAGCACTCTGCTTGCCGACCTTGGCCCTGAGAACAATCACATCCTTATGGAAGTGATTGCTGGCTTCGGACTGGGTGGTTCTACAATCGCGCTATTTGCACGTGTTGGCGGCGGTATCTTCACTAAGGCTGCTGACGTTGGTGCTGACCTTGTAGGTAAGGTTGAGCAGGGCATCCCAGAGGATGATCCCCGTAACCCAGCCGTGATCGCAGACAACGTTGGTGACAACGTAGGTGATGTGGCCGGTATGGGTGCGGACCTTTTCGGTTCTTGTGCGGAAAGCACCTGTGCTGCGATGGTTATTAGTGCGGTAGTTTTTGCCGGTAACCCCGATGCCTTGCTCTTCCCAATCTTGATCAGTGCTGTAGGTATTCCAATAGCTCTGCTCACTAAATTGATGGTTGGTGTAAAGACAGAAGACGATGTGGCTCCAGCACTGATGAAGCTACTTATTATATCTAGCGCCATCATGGCAGTGGTTATGTACTTCTTCACTGTTGCGCTTATTCCAGAATCATTCGATTTGAATGGTGCTGAATATACGAATCTAGGCGTTTACCTCTGCTTCTTGGCAGGATTGGTATCAGGTTTGGCGGTTGGCTTATTGACCGGCTACTACACCTCTGAGAAATTTGGCCCGGTTCAGGAAGTTGCCAAGTCCTGTGAGACTGGTGTTGCTACTAACATCATCTACGGTCTTGCGCTCGGTTATAAGAGTACAGTGCTTCCTTATATTGCCATTGCGATCAGCATCTTCATCTCTTGGGAGCTTGCCGGCATGTACGGCATCGCGATTGCCTCTCTAGGTATGTTGGGCAGCCTCGTACTAACTCTGACTATCGATGCTTACGGTCCAGTTGCTGACAATGCCGGTGGTATTGCGGAGATGGTTGGTTTGGAGTCTGAAGTACGACGTAGAACTGACATTCTAGATTCTGCGGGTAATACGACTGCGGCTATCGGTAAAGGCTTTGCGATCGGCGCGGCGATACTGACGTCCCTCGCATTGTTCGCGGCCTTCATTACTACCGCTGAGAAGTTAATGGGTGAGCCTATTTCCATGAGCCTCTTAGAGCCTCTGGTTTTCACCTTCTTGTTCGTTGGTGCAGTTCTGCCATTCTTGTTCTCAGCCATGACTATGAAGTCAGTTGGCGTAGCGGCATTCGCGATGATCGAAGAAGTTCGTCATCAGTTCAAGACTATTCCAGGCATCATGGAAGGCACGGGAACTCCTGATTACGCAAAGTGTGTGGCTATATCAACTCAGGCAGCTCTAAAAGAAATGATCGCGCCTGGCGTGTTGATCATGGGTTCGCCTATCGTTGTCGGTTATCTGTTCGGTGTTGAGGCCGTAGCAGCGATGTTGATCGGTTCATTGATTACCGGTGGTGTACTTGCGATCGCTTCGTCAAACAGTGGCGGCGCTTGGGACAACGCGAAGAAATACATCGAAGCGGGTAACCACGGCGGTAAAGGCTCTGATGAGCACACGGCGGCGGTTGTTGGCGATACAGTGGGTGACCCGATGAAAGATACTTCGGGTCCTTCACTGAACATCCTTATCAAGCTCTCTGCGATTCTGAGCCTGGTATTCGCACCATTCTTCGTTCAATACGGCGGCATCTTGCTGTAAGAAACGAAAGAAGAGTAAAAACGTTCAAAAAAAGGGAGTCTTTAGACTCCCTTTTTTTGTCTGTCTGTCCCGTCCTGAAAATAAGTCCCGTCCTGAAATAAGTTGACACCATGGAGGCTTATTATGGGAAACGCTATCCCTGCCAGATCGAAGCGTATACCTGGCGATTACAACCCAGCCTTTAAATTGTCACTGGTAACAGAATCGAGAAGGCGAATTCAGCAACAGCAAAACAAAAGATCAAGCGCCTAGAACAAAGAG